>Ga0233446_1000684_pt1 | contig 31767 bp, 29 predicted proteins | sample SI_124_October20_4_FD_182780 | JGI IMG/M metagenome (GOLD analysis project Ga0233446, IMG submission 182780) | Seawater microbial communities from Saanich Inlet, British Columbia, Canada - SI_124_October2016_120_MG | ecosystem: Environmental > Aquatic > Marine > Inlet | place: Canada: British...
TAAGCTGCTTGTAGCTTTGCATTTGTGCTCCTCATATGATTTTGCGGTCTAGAGGATAGACTATGACAGCTTATCCCTTTTGCAATATCTTTTGAGTTGCACTTACGAGTTGAATTCAAGCTTATTAATCAACGGATTGACGTTGCTTTTAGGGGGTCATAAGTGTATTATTCATGCGTTATCTAGAAATATATGACCTCGACTGGGGGTATTTCGAGATCAAATCAAATTTTGGGTCATCCTGACCTTGAGAAAATGAAGAACTCTGGAGGAAACATGAAACGTTTTTCTTTACTATTTATTCTGGTATTTGCTGTCGCTGCTTTCGGTCAGGAAGCTCCTACCGAAGAAATGGCAACTGATATGATGGCTGATTCTGCGGCTGTCGACACAATGGCTATGGATGACATGATGATAGCCGATTCTGCAGCTACTATGGAAATGGATGGAGCTGTTGTTGAAGAAGATGCTGGTGATGCTTTAGAAGCCATGCTGGCTGAAGAAGGCACCATGGAATCAGAAGTGACCAGTGGATCGGCTTTAATAGGATACACGCTCGGTCTTGATGTCGGTTATCCTGTTTATAAGCATGGCGGTCTTGGTACATCTTACGAAACTGCAGGGCCTGCTGCTGGCTTAATTATCAATTCTCCCTTTGGTGCTGCAATAGGCCCATTCGAAATTGGTTTTGGAGCCCAAGTCGGTATGTATAGCTTTTCAAATGAAACTCCTGAACGAGAAATCTCAGGTCTTTACGCACTAGCAACAGCCAATACTTCAGTTCTTGAGACTGCCCAAGGAGCTGTAACTGCGCAAATCGGTGCAGGGTATTTTGGTGAAAGCTTTGGTGTCACCGCCGGTGCAGCGTTTGATTATGCTGTAAGTGGCATGCCTCTAGTTCTCAGACCTTATGCAAGGGCCAACGCAACTCTTGATAGTGGTGCCTCCACGGGAGAAGGTGAGAGCGGAGCATATACCTGGTTAAATGCTGGTCTAATGATTTCTTATGATATAAGCACATTATTCTAGATTAAATCTATATGACATAAATAAAAAACCCCTCTAAAAGAGGGGTTTTTTATTTATACTCCTATATCCGCCCAAATATTCAGCAGTACAGTAATAATTTATAAAAAGCATTTTAATAAAGATTCTTTTATCCACTTTTTTTCTACGTGAGTGAGATTTGATCCTGAAGGTAAGCAAAGGCCATGATCAAAAATATGCTCTGAAGTCCCGTTTCCATAAAATAATGCGTTATTAAAAACTGGTTGAAGATGCATTGGTTTCCAAAGAGGTCGTGTCTCTATATTCACGTCCAACAATTTCAACCGAACCTGGTCCCTTGATATACCAGTTATATTTAGATCTAGAATAATTGATGTTAACCAATAATTTGAAAAATAATTATCATCAGGTTCTGACTGGAAAGTAATGCCCTCTATATTCTCAAGGAAAGACCGATACCAAATATTATTCACACGCCTTTGTGATACTCTATCTGATAAAACTTCCATCTGTCCTCGACCTATTCCAGCCAGGATGTTACTCATCCTGTAATTATACCCGATCTGAGAATGCTCATAGTGTGGGGCTGAATCGCGTGCCTGAGTAGCCAGGAAACGTGTTTTTTCAATAATGGCTAGATCATTTGAGATCAGAGCACCACCCCCAGAGGTTGTAATAATTTTGTTTCCATTAAAGGAAAGAATCCCCATATTTCCAAATGTCCCTGTTGCTTTTGATCGATAGGTTGATCCTAGTGACTCAGCTGCATCCTCAATGACTATGATGTCATATTTCTCACCAATTTTAATTATCTGGTCCAATTGTGCCGGCATTCCGTAAAGATGAACTGGAATAATCGCTTTGGGCTTGATCGATTTCTTAGCCAAATCAAGAATAGCAGTCTCTAATAATTCAGGATCCATGTTCCAAGTATCAGTTTCGGAATCAATGAATACTGGTGTAGCACCTAGATAGACTATTGGATTTGCAGAAGCTGAGAAGGTCATACTTTGACAGATTACATAGTCTCTAGGTGTAACATCTGCCAGAATAAGTGCCAAATGCAAGGCAGCGGTACCCGAGGATAGTGCTGCGCAATAGCCAGCTCCAGTAAAGGATTGAATGTCTTGTTCAAAGGCATCAAGATTGGGGCCTAGTGGGGCAATCCAATTACTAGAATAGGCTTCTTGGATATACTTCAGTTCTCCACCCCCCATATGGGGTGATGACAACCATATTTTATCGTTCATTCTATAATTGCTTTCTGAATAATGTCTGCAAAATAATTTTAATATCACCATACAGATTGTGATGGTAATAATAGTTCAGATTAATTCGTACCTTATCTGGGAATATTACCTGATTATTATATTCCTTTGGGTCCTCCACTCTGGAAAGAAGCTCTTCTTCATTTGCATATTTTAAAGAGGCTTCTCCTGTGATGCCTGGCCTGAGCAAAAGAATTTTTCTGTCCTCTCCCAATAGTGAATCTGCATACCCTGGAACATCGGGACGGGGACCAACAAGGCTCATATCCCCAATCAGAACATTCCACAGTTCAGGAAGTTCGTCAAACTTATACTTTCGAAGTATCACACCAAACTTTGTTATCCGCGACTGTCCTGAGACCGAGATACTTGAGGTGTATTGCTCATTAGACATTGTTCGAAACTTGTAAATAGTGAATATTGTAGCGTTTTTCCCAACCCTATCCTGTTTAAAGATTGGTGCGCCATCAGGCATCTTGATTTTCACTAATACCCATAAAATAATTAGCACAGGCATTAAGACTATCAGCCCAATTAATGATGCAACCTTATCAAATATTAGCTTCAGCATCTTGAAGGACACCCCAAGTTAATTCTTGTGTTTTTCATACTTCGAGTAATGGTTATCTAGATCTACAAATGCTGCGTGGGATGGATACAAGCTCTTGGTATTCTCATCTGGCATTTCCATGAATTTTTTACCATAGCGAAGTTCCAAATATTTTTCTACCTGATTCGGAACTGGAAGCATTGTATTTGAGAATTGCACATATCGCTGCTCGCCTAAGTAGTATTTGGGGAAGGAAGTATTTTTGAATTTAGCTCTTCCAAAAAGATGGCCTACAAATGCTGTTTCGGTGTTATTCAAACATCTAACAAATCTAACTAAAATATTTTTCATCCCAATATTGACCAGACCTGTAGATAAAAGCATAAAGGCTTTTTTAAGAATGCTATTTGTTTGATATCCCCTGTGCATGAGTGTATAAGATGTCAGTATTCGAGCAGCAACATACTGAAAATATCGAAATACTGTTCCAGAGGAGACATTATTGAGACACATAACATCAATATATAGACCTTTATGCATCTTTCTGTATCTTGTGTCCTCCTCAATAAATGTCGTTCCATTCAGCCTGAGTTTTGAAAAATACATTGGCCACTCCTCAGTATTCTCTTCTTGAAAATAAAACCGATAAGCATCAATATTCTTTCTGAATGCATTAATTAGTTTACGATAATTATCATACGTTAAAAATACATCTAGGTCATCGTCCCAAGGAATAAAGCCACCGTGCCTCCGCGCACCAAGAGCAGATCCTCCCATAAGGTAGTATGTAATACCGTGTTCTGTACAAAAGGAATCAAAATATGTGACAATCTCAAGTAACTTTTGTTGGATTTCTGCTATTGTTGCTGACTTCATATTTTCTTTGCCAAATAGTAAAATCTATTGAGAATCATGCTAAGGTATTGGTTGCGATTCAATAGTCTTGTAAAAGAACGTAAGGAAAAAAACAATATCTTCCGCAAAAATATAGCAAAATAATATTTTCTCCACCGATGCGGGTGGGAGCTAATCATGATAGAGTTCCCATCTTGAATCAATTCTAGCACTGACTCTAAACTATCTAGCGCTATATCTGGATTCGAATCATCTCTATCATTCTCGGAAATATCTGAGATGAGCTTCCAACCATATCCAGCATCTGAAATATACTTCATCTGACTCTTGTCCAGTTTTTTAAAATCAACCACAATATCAGTGATCAAATGATATTTTTGCGCAATGGAAGGATCCCTGAAAAAATCTTTATTTGAAGACCATCCGTTTCTTACTTTTACCGGATTCCCATGTGGACAAACAGTTCTGATTTCGTGACCACTTGCAGCAAACTTGCCCAAGGTCTGAGTAAATTCTTCGCTCGCTTTAGACCAATCACCATTATTTGCATCCAAGACATCATAGTGATAAGCAATTTCATGTCCCATTTGTGATATAGCCTCGATAATATTCAGATTTGATTTACCTTGAAGTAAGTATGATTGGAAATAATATGTCGCCCTAATTCCAAACGTACTTTCTATCTTAGCTATTGCAAGTGCCCTTTCAACATTCGTTTCAATATCATGCTTAATAAATACTTTTGTTTTGTGATCGCCGTAAGTAGCCAACGCTTCACTGGCTAGAAGTATACTGACATCTAATTTACCAAGCGACTCACAAAAGGATATCCAATTCTTGTATAAAAACATTACTGCTATTCTTCAGCTATTTTATTAAGTACTTCTTTAAGAAATGTAGAAGATACTTGTTGGGTATATTCAAAATACACTATTGTGGACCCTCTCCTTTCAAGATCCTTGCCTAACTTTTCCCACATCGGGTCACCCTTCCAATCATCACCAACAAACATTGCATCAAATTTATACTTATTGTGCGCTTCAAGTTTATCTCTGCTTGTTTGCGGAACAACCTTATCCACAAATCGAATAGCTTCAACTATAGATGCTCGTTCATTAAAAGGAATCACGGGACTTTTGTTCTTGTATTCTTCAACCAGTTCATCGGTACTCACTGCAACAATTAGATAATCACACATTGTTTTGGCATTTTTTAAAATATTTAGATGCCCTACGTGAAAAAGGTCATAGACGCCGGCAGTATATCCAACTTTATATTTTTTGTAATTTGACATTCGTATTAGTCCCTAAAGAATCTTAAAAATAATATCTTTCTTATTTTATTTGGTAGCAATACTTGAACCACAAATCTGATTGAGACATTCGATAAAAAGCCCAATATGCTAATAAGCTTTGCCTCGAGCATGAATCTTTGAAGTCTTGCTTCACTTAGAAAATATTTTAACCCGCCTCTTCTTCCATACATATCGTCATTGACCCGTACATCAACTAATGTATCCTCCATATTATGGAAGACATATCCTTGAATAGCCATACGAATCCATAAATAGTAATCCTCGTTATAGTGCCAATCTAAATAGCCCCCTGCCTGCATAACATGGGATTTTCTAAACATCACCGTCATTTGATTCATTGGACAGCGCTTTTTCAAGTACTTTTTAATATCACAATCTAGATAAGGTACTTGACGAACACCAACTTTAAGTCCAGTATCATTATCAAATTCTTCAATTTGACCGCCAACAACACTAACATCGGTATTAGCCTCAATAACTGCCACCTGCTTTTGGAAGCGATCAGAACGTGCAATATCATCACTATCCATCAAGGCGACTAATTCGTATTTACAATTTTCTAGACCAATTCGCCTAGCTTTGCCGTGACCAACATTTTTATCTAGCCAGATCACTTTCATTATTGAGTATGTATTTTCATATGTGGCAATAACACTAATTATCTCATTAGAAACTGGACCATCGACAACCAGGATTATTTCAGACGGTGGAAGGGATTGTTCAATTATGCTGGCTATTGCCTCTTTAACGCTGGAGGATGAATCACCACTATATACGGACATAGATACAGAAAAGAAATTTTTATTTTCTACTTTAAATGCCATATAGCTATCTCATTCATAACATGCTAATCACTCATCATCTAGCATGTCGAGAAATTTTTGAATAAGATTTCACTTTCTTCAAAAATTCAACTTTATTTTCTGCGATTAATGATATCATTAATATTTTTCAAAGTTAGTGAAATATTGTCAATATCAAAATTCAATGCTTTGGCTATGGTTGAGTGTTCTTTCCGTGTCAGCGTCTTTAGAAAAGAAACCCAAACTTCCGTGTTTGCATGCCAATATACCTCTGAAGCAAAACAATTGAGTGACTTCCCAGCTATTTTTTCAACAATTTTGAAACGCGCATATGGGATCATAATCTGAGACTTATATATCTCCATAAATCCTTGCCACTTTAGTTTGTGGTCACTTTTACTCATGCAGCTGTAATGAGTAACCAACGTATTGGGAATAGGAACACTTATCTGATACTGTAAAATATCACATTCGTACTGCATATCGATTATGGCTTCAGCAAGTAGTGTGTTAGTGAGGTAGTGTTGATAATGCCAATCATAAATAAAGGGCACTGCGATAATATCTGGTTTATATCTTTTTATCACACTGGTTAAATAGTAATTATTGCTCTGACCATTAGGAACCACATTACACTCAACATTATTATGTAAACTATATGCTAAGAGTTCATTTAACCTAACATTCGCGTTGGAATTGCTGGTATCACTCCCCAAAAAGCCGCAGTAATATATCTCACAACTATTATTGCTCTTTAGGAGTTGGTCACAGCCAATAAGTTCGTCATCCGCATGTGGAGATAATACCAGAATTCGCTTATTTATTGCAGTGAATTTCACAGCATTAGAGGGTATTCTTTTCGAAAAATAATAATTAATTCTCCATATTACTTGCTTCTTAGTGCGTGTAAGAACGTGAACCATGAATATTGCAATCGACTTAACTGTTATTATAAGACGATTTTCTTTCTGGGGTGTCATATCATCAGCACTTAAATATGCTTATTATTTGTTCTTGGTGAGATAGTATATAACATTTCCGGATTGTCCAACATAGGCCAATAAAAAAGAAAGCAAGTAGTCCAATTTACCGATAGGACCATTAAAGTCATGTTTCTTGTCAACTATACCTTGCAAATATCTTTTTAAAAATCGACTTTGATAAAAGCCCCAGCCATACGGAAGATGGAGGCGACGAAGAATTTTCATATTTGCGTTTTCAAATATCATTTTTGCTGTTTTGTGTGTAAGATGTATTCTGTGACGCGGTACATCAAAGTAAATGGGCTTTTTCCTCCACTCAAGAGAACCATGATCCGGAAAAGAGCAAACAATAGTTCCATGGGGTGATAACCATTCCTGTAGTTGATGAAGTTCATCTTTGGGATGCAGGAGGTGCTCAATTACGTGTGTAAAGTAAATGACGTCAAATTTCCTTCCTGGGAAATTTGTAGATAAAATTGACCCATAATTCGCATCGACCCCTACTTTTCTATAAGCCTGACACATCTCTTCATTTATATCAATGGTTGTGAGATGGATATTGGGTGTGTTTTGAATTTTCTTGAAAGTAGTGGGTGAACCACTACCGATATAGAGTATATCATTATGACCGGTTTTCATCGGAAACTCATCACGATAGTGATAGTTCCTTCCGCTCATATTCATCAATAATCTATAAAATGAGTTTACTAAGTAAGGAATCCATCTCGAAGAGTGAGAGCCATGGACTTCATGGTAAAGCAAATTTGTGTAAGCAGACTTAATTTGAAGACTTAGTTTCCTTCTTAGCCCACTATTATCAATAATATTATTGTCATCAAATGTTGATATTATTTCTTCTGACGCTCTATATTGTCCGTAATTGCTAGGATAATACTTAGTAATTTGTTCTTCATCTAAATGAGGCGCCGTAAACATAATCCCACAAGAATTACAGACACAAATTGTAAATGATTCATTCGGGTTATATCTAATGTCCGATGCCTGGCTTAATACCCTAGAATTTTTTGCATTACAATATACACATTTGAGTTCACCAACGTCTAAAGGCTCCATTAAAAAGTTTCTTTCTATTATAGTTTATAACCTATAGTTATTATAAATCTCCCTGTGCAAAAGCATCCATTCCATCATCTCTTTAATCATTTTTTCATAAGTGGGAACTTCATATTGCAACAGTTTTGACATATTTAATGATTTATTGAGTTTCCTCGAGTCGCTTTTTTTAATTTTAAGATTATCCTTAGTCCAAATTTTCTGTAGCAACAATAGTAAATTATATTTTGATATACTCTGACCGTTAGTCAAATGAGCTAAACCTACGAATTCAGATTCAATCAAATAATTGACTGCCTTGGCCAGCTCTAACGTAGTAACACCTGACCAATAGACTTCAGAATACCCGCTAATAGTCCCTTCTTGCGAATTGAACCAATGGAATAAACCCTCACCCTCAGATTTGAGTTCAGGACCAATCGTGGATGTCCTAATTGTAATATCCTTATGATTATCAATTTCGCCTAATGATTTGCTACGGCCATATTTATCATCTGCATCTTTTAAGTCAGATTCATCATATGGTCCGTTTCTTCCAGAGAATACACAATCTGTACTAAATTGAATCAATCTAGTGGCTGAGCCCCTTGTAATTCGCTCAAGCATAAGGGGTAAATATGAATTGAGCAATACTGCACGACCCGGGTTATCATTAGCCTCCGAGATTAAAACGCCGGCACAATTAAGGATAATGTCAGGTTGTACCTTATTAATAATATCTTCAATACTATTTTGATTTGTAAAATCCGCTATAATTGTGGAATCTGATAATTTATTTTTATTCCCTGCATTAAATAGATTGTACTTTTTTGTTTCTTCGAGGTAATAATATAACATGTGACCAATCATGCCCGTCGCCCCAAGAATTAGAATATTTTTTTCTTTCTGAATTACCACTTTTTATTTCTCCCGATATAATCATTAGCAGATAGAGCTATAATACTATCGTCATATTTTAGTTCTAAACATCCTTGTGCCAAACAGTTCTATTTACATAATCAATATAAGAGACTATAATCCTCAATACTTTTTTTGACACGTTACTTGGTGAATAATCAGAAATCTGCCTGATTGTTGTATGTTCATCTTCATAATGACCAACCACAATATTTATTGCTTCTATAATTCTAGTATGACTCAGACCCGCCATTACGACACTAGCTTCATCCATTCCTTCAGGTCGTTCATGCGCTTGACGAATCATAATAGCAGGAAAGTTTAAAATCGAAGATTCTTCAGTAATCGTACCACTATCAGAAATAACACAAAAAGAATTCATTTGAAGATTTACATAGTCATAAAACCCAAATGGCTTCATGAAATGAATCAACTCATTATCGTTGACATATCCGATATCTTCCATCTTTTTTCTTGTCCTGGGGTGAGTTGATACGATTATCTTCTTGTTGTATTTATTACCTATATATGATAATGATTTTAAAAATGCTGAAAAATTTCCTGTTGAGTCTACATTTTCTTCTCTGTGACAGCTAACAATAAAGTAGTCATTCTTTTGTAGCCCTTCTCTATAAAGAACATTGCTTTCATTTATATCTTTCGCGAAAAATGAGAGGACTTCAGTCATTGGTGAGCCAGTTTTGATTATTGTTTCTGGGCGAATACCCTCAGCAATTAGGTATCGTCTTGCATGCTCAGATAAAGGCATGTTGATATCGCTTAGATGATCAACAATTTTTCTATTAATCTCCTCTGGGACCCTTTGATCGAAGCAACGATTTCCAGCTTCCATATGGAAAATGGGAATTTTTCTTCTTTTTGCAGATATTACAGAAATACAACTATTTGTATCGCCATAAAGCAAAATGGCATCAGGATTCTCTTTCTCCATCACTTTATCTGACTCGCTAATTACGTTTCCAATGGTGATAGCAGCGTTTAATCCAGCGGCATCAAGAAAATATTTTGGTTTTGGAACTTTTAATTCAGTAAAAAATATTTCGTTAAGCTCATAATCATAATTTTGCCCTGTATGCACTAACACATGCTCCGTGTGGGTCTCAAGCTCTGAAATCACTCGACTTAATTTTATAATTTCTGGTCTAGTACCCACAATCGTCATGACTTTAATTTTTGAATTCATTTTATAGTTCCTTTATGATACAATCCAAATCTAACAGTTTCTCTTTAACCTCTTCCAGGTTTAATTGCAATGTGTTATGAGAGTTGTAATCCTCTCTTTGAGATGTATTTATGTCTCCTTTTTGGAAATAGTTTCCATAATTTAATTCCCTCGCATCCGCTGGAATTCGGTAGTATTTATCAATTGATACTGACCTTGACATCTCTTCCCGAGTGCAAAGAGTCTCAAAAAGCTTCTCTCCGTGACGTGTTCCAATGACTCTAATCTTATTCTCTGCCCTCATGAGCTCTTTTACCCCCTGCGCAAGGTCGCCAATATTGGAAGCCGGCGATTTTTGAACAAATAAATCCCCCTGCTCACCATGCATAAAGGCGTATATCACTAGATCGATTGCTTCTTCTAATGACATTATATATCTTGTCATATTTGGATCAGTAACAGTTATGTCAACTTTATTTTTAATCTGCATAATAAAATGTGGAATAACAGATCCTCTTGAAGCCATCACATTGCCGTATCTTGTCAAACATATGACAGTTCGATTATTTTGAATATTTCTTGAAAGTGCTATAGCTACCTTCTCCATTAGAGCCTTGCTCATGCCCATAGCATTTATGGGATATGCAGCTTTATCTGTACTAAGGCAAATAACCTTTTCCACATCATGCTGTATTGCTGATTTGATAACATTTTCAGTGCCAATTACATTTGTTAATGTAGCCTCCATTGGGAAAAATTCACAGGACGGTACTTGCTTGAGGGCAGCGGCATGGAATACATAGTTTACACCGATCATTGCATTATTAACACTTTCAATATTTCTAACATCCCCGATATAGAATTTCAATTTTTTATTATTGAAAATATTTCTCATATCGTGTTGCTTTTTTTCGTCACGTGAAAATATTCTTATCTCATTAATTTCAGTTTTTATAAATCTTCTGAGTACAGCATTGCCGAACGACCCGGTACCACCAGTGATTAATAATGTCTTATTCTTGAACATATAACGATCCTTTACTATACGTCGATTATTTTTCGAACAACATTTTTCACATCAAATTGAGAAACTGGTGAATTATTTATAGATTTATACTTTCCTATACTAATTTCTTCAATTTTAAGACTAATATCTTCCACAGAATTCTCGCAAAATACATATCGATTGAAAGTACTGTAGTATTCTCTCAACTTACGTTTCAAACCTTTTTCCCCGTCCAAAACAAACAACACATATTTATTGGTTTGGGAATAATCGTATACCTTTCCAGGAATTTGGTATTCGAAATTAGACAATACTACAAGGATATCTGATGAGAATTCGTATTCCTTGATAGCATTATATGACACTCGTGATTTACAAACAAGATTATTTTTTCCCTCAAGATGAATATCTGAATTACCTATTATAATTCCATTGACATCCGGGTTCAATCTTATTGCCTTATAGAGTGGAATTATATTTCGAATACTTGAATAATAATTGCCAAAGTATCCGACATTTATTTTGGTCGATCGCCTAATAATGTTGTTTTTAGCTGATTTATTTATGACTATTGGTAGGTCTATATAGTTCATTTTTTTTGCATATTGTTGAAATAATAATTTTTGGTTATCACAAAAAATTGGACTTACATAAAATATAGCATCAGCCTCGCTTATTAAGGATTTCTCTTCCTGAAGTATCAACTCCGTTTTATTTTTATTAAAGGGTACCTGGAACCAAGGTTCGAACCATACTTGAATGTATCGCTTGCTTTTAATATTTCCTTCTGCGATCAACGATACTGCCGCATTATGACTTGCAGGCGGATGAGAGATAGAAATTACATAGTCAAAAACCACACTAGAATTGAATGATTTAATATTTCGAAGCCAAGAAGAGTTAAATCTATATTTTTTTAAAAATATAGATACATATTTCTCATTGAAAGTTTGATAAAGTCGTAAAAAGGCACCTGATTTTGTTTTATGATTAGCCATTTGACTGTGATTTCGTTTTGAAACTCCATGTGACTTTCTCAAATAATCTGTCACGTAATGAAACCATAATTTTCGGCTAAAGATATAATAAGTAACATTCTCCAGAACAACTTGTTCATACTTGCCTTCGCTATGGTTACTATCATCCATGAGTACATAAACGTTACCATATTTTGCAATCTCTTGTATAATTCGACTCTTAAATATATTTGTGGATGAATCCTGGCGTATTGAATCTCCCACTACAAGAAGTATATTCATCTTAAATAAATTTACCAATCCTTGTGACTGTTTTAATTATTTGAAGAGTTATATTTTTATTAAACACATACATCAATGCTACATATATGCAAATATTAATACTCGTTACGAAGCCAGCATTCAGAAAATATTCTAAATAAGAGCTTGCCTGGTGGTTGACTAATCCCCCTGTAATGAAATAAACTATTAAAAATATACATATAGACACAATGATATTGATTAGGGAGGTCTCGAGCACATATCCGATAGATAATTTATTTGCTATTATCATGTTTGCAGCACCACGAATAATAAAAGCAATTGTGCTCCCAACTATAATATACTCAAATCCAACAAACGCAGACGCAACTGAGATTACAATGCAAAGGAATGCTGCTAGAATTGCCGATGACATAGTTATTTTAAAACTACCGGTAACTCCGATTACGGTATTTGAGGGAATCCTAAAGCTATTTGCCAGAGCGAAAATAATCATCATTTTTACTATGACTGGATTATCATATTCGTAATCTGTAACAGAGTTAGTATAAATTTGAATAAAAGGCTGAATTAATTGAAGAACGCATAAAAATATTACACCCGACAGAGAATAATACATAAATTCAAATTGATGGAATACCTCTGTAAACAACTTATACTTCTTCATAGATAATATCTCACCAAATCCTGAAGTAAATGATGTATTAAATACTGATATTAATATTATTACGTTGCTCACAACCATGTTATAGACTGCATACACACTCACTTGCTCTAAACTGTAAAATAATGTCATAACAATGACTGGTGTTGAAAAAATGATAAGCCAAGATATTTCATGCCACATCACCTTGTTCTTATGTTTTACAAAACTATTGTTTGATCTTAAAGAAAGATCAAACCTATCCTTATAAATCCAATTATATAAATAATAAAGCGTAACGAATCGTGCTAAATATCCAATAATTACGGTTAATTGCATTGTGATAACGGACATTCCTTGCTGAATAGCAAGAATAGCAAGAATCGAATAGGTTGCTAAATGAATCGTATTGCAAATGCTTAGAATATATTCTTTTTGATCTGCTGTGAAAATCACTCGATATTTTGCAAATGCAAAAAAATCTAGTGCTGTACTAACTGTTAAGATTAAAAATATTAAGAAAGCTGTCATATCAGGAATGTTACTGTTCTTAATCAGAAACGGATAAGCAACTGCAAGAACAAGGCTACCGATAGTGAATGCTATTCCACTTTTAAAATAATACCTTTTTGCCTCACCCAATATATTGCTAATTTTTACATCATTTCCGTCCGCCAAAGGTTTATAAAGAGCGTAAATAGATGCACCTGCAATGCCCATTTCAAGGAGTGATAAGTATCGGATAAATTGTCTGATGGAAGCAAACATACCATTATAGGCAGAACCATAAGTTACAAGAACTAACTTTACTAATACAAATCCGAATATTACAACTGACACTTTATTTATAAGTGAAAATATAATATTTAAAAGTGATTGCTTAGTTCTCATCTGGTCCGATATTCAATCTATTATTGACTATTGAATATACCTGAAGGTGTGTGTCTATGACCCTTTCCCAAGAAAATCTATTCTTTATTATTTCGCTTATCGCAGGATCCAAGGGCTTATTAAAAAGCGTTTCTATTTTCTTTTTAATATCATCCGTGTCATTTGGATCTATACTCAGGCAGAGCTTGGATAGTCCCCAGGCGTTAATGGGTAAACTTTTTGTGGCAATTAAGTTCGCACCGGCTGCCCCACCTTCTATAAGAGAATTACCAAATATTTCTTTGTGTGAAGGTAAAATGACTATTTGTGCACTCATGTATGCTGATGACAGTAGTGGATCATTGTGATTTATCCAGCCTAAAAAATGAATATTTCGCCCTGCAATATCTTTACATCTTTGATAATACGAAGGCTGGGCTGGATCCTCTCCACCAATAAAGACTATTGGGATATTTGTATTTGACATTGCCTGGATTACGCTGATTTGATTTTTATTCTCATCAAACCGACCTACTTGTAATACATATTTTCCTTTAATGCCAGTAGACTGAGAGAATAGGGATCGATTCTTTTCGTAATGTGTGATGTTTACGCCATTGGGAATAATATGAACAGTTTTAGATTTAATTCTGTAATATTTTTTTAAGAAATCAGCTTCATAAACGGTTTGGGGAAGAATAGCCTCCGCATTACGAAGCATATTGTAGATTATAGAATATCCAGTGCTAACATTGAAAAGACGATATAATATTATTGCCAGAATTATCTTAAATCTATTTTCAATTGGTATCACCGTAGAAATGATGACAGGGATTCCCTTGGATTGGGCCATTCTGAATAAAGAGTAATTTTCTGGTTGAATCTTAAAAATATGAAGAATGTCATACTCATCTAATTTATCACTCCATTTGTCGTATTTCTTTACTCCAATACCAGCATTTTTCAGGTGATCTATAAAAAGACGAATTCTAGTTTGAACACCACCAGCTTCTTGTTGAAATACAGTACTGTAACTTTCAATTAGAATTTTCATCAATTATTGGCTCCATATATTTTCCGTCGTGTATTGTTAATTTTCGGTCAGAGCCAACTATTGTCATATAAATTAAAAATGCCCAAAAGCCTGTTTCGTTTAAAAAATGAGAGCTGAAAAATAGTTTGGGGAACCACATACAGAGAAAAAGAATGCCCGTAATTTGCAATTCAGTTGTACTATTGAATATCCGTTTCAAAGTTTTGGAAGATAAATATACAAACAAAAGAAAACCTCCAATGCCATGAAATATTAGTATATCCAGAAATACATTATGTGAGTAATATCCATATTTTGCCTGAAAAGAGCCAATACCCTGACCAATTATTGGTGATTTACTTAGTTCAGATAGTGCTTGTTGCCAAATATGATATCTTCCTGAATACAAAGCCTCAATATCGTGAACCAAAAGATAATGGCGAATTTGGTTCAAAGAGTAGCTATTAATATCATAATTATTCAAAATATTGATGAGCTCTGAGACCAATCTTTCCAGATTCAAAAAGAGTGTTGTGAGGATAGCTATAAAAATTATTACGGTCCTGTAGGAGTAACCTTTTTTCGCTTTTAGGAGGAAATATAAAAGCACAAATAGCGCGACGCTGAGCAGAACGCTTCGATTTGCATATACAACCATTTCACCCAGGATTATGACTTCGGGTATCACCATCCATTTCAATCTAAAATGGTGAAATCCGATAAATGCGCCAAAAAATACCGGGAGGGCTAGATTAAATCCAAAATCCATATAACCAGTGAATACAACATACCCATTAATTGGATCGAGTCCATAAATTAGTAATGCGGGAATTGAAAATAATGAATAATAGTACAGTAATTTTGAATAATTTCTTACTTGAAAAATTAAAATTGAAGGCACAATACCAATATAAATAAATTGATACATATACTGGAGTGAATATCTGTTCTCACGGAATATCACATCCGCTATGATCACCAAGAAATAAATTGGAATAATTTTATCAGAAAGAATAAACGTTCGCTTAATAAAACCATTGACAATTATCCCGGCCAACATAACAATCGAAAAAACCGCTAATATTAAAGTGCTATTCCCAATATTTGCTTGCAATATCTGCCTTAGCAATACGAACCCCCAGAAATAGGAAGCCGCAAGTAAAGCTGGAAAGTCTAATCTTTCTTTGATTTTGCTTGGTTTTACCAAAGGATTTTGCTTCGCAATAATTTGGAATAATATCTTAGTATAAAAAGTCCATAAATGGTATGATAGCACCTCGCCTTAACCAATGGAACAATTAGCCTAAGTATTCCGCGATAATGCTGCGTGTAGCCTGGCCTAACCGCATTGAAATGGATTTCACTATTTGCAAGCAATGCAATAGCCCGAACGTTTTCTCTAATACTTAATTTGCTTTTTGGGTGTGCATATTGTGTTCTGCATATATCAGCGAATTTCCCAACAATTATAAAATTATAATCTCGAAAAAACACGTCACCCTTATTATAGATATATATATTTTTTAAAATTTCAGACAAATAAATATCCATCACACGATCTGCATTTTCGTTATATTCGTGCGTGGCTGAATTAGAATGAATCCTATAATGATAGTATTTCCGTTTAATATAAATCGCATTATTTACGTATTCAAAATAACGAAAATTCATTTCGTTATCTTGTGATCTTATTAAATTGCTTTTAAATCTAATTCTATGATCATCTAGTATTTTCTTTTTATAAATTTTACATACTGGTCCACCGCGAACACCATCGCCGACTCTTACATCACCCCCGATCATCGCTCTCTGATATGTGATGATCTCATTTTGATCCACATGGCAAACGTCTGTGTTAAGCAGTGCCGGTTTTTTACTAATTCGAGTACTATTCCTCTTTTCCAGAGCATACTCCCAAAGTACTACATCGGGACTATACTTAAAAACCAGATCCATTAAATCCTGGATCATATCAACATCAACCCAGTCATCAGCATCAACAAAAGTTAAATATTTTGATTGGGAAATATCAATTCCAGCATTTCTTGCTACTGACACTCCTTGATTGATTTGATGGATTACCTTGACCCTTGAGTCCATTGATGCATATGAGTGGCAAATTGATAAAGCATCATTGTCGCTACCATCATCTATCAAGATTATTTCTATGTTTGAGTAGGATTGTGAAGTCAAGCTCTCAATGCACTTTTTTAACATTTCTTCCACGGTGTTGTAAATGGGAACGATTATAGATACGTCTGGCATCAGTAGTATTAGGCTATCCTTAATAGTATATATTTGCAGGATAATATTGGACCAGCAATCATAAATGCGTGAAATTTGTCTATAAGTCCATAATTCAGCATATTTTATCGTCATTCATAAATGATACTGCTTCTATATTATTTGTTAAAATACAATGATCTTATAGCCTTGAGACCATCCAATAGATGCTGAGATCGCTTTTCATGACCAATTTTCCCAATAACTGCAGCTCCTGTGTGTATCACCTTTAGAGAAGGATCATAAAGACATTTTTTTTCTGAATGATATATATTTTCAGCGATAAATATTTCTTCATTATACATTAAAGCCGGATGCTCTATATCCTTTATTGATTCGGTAAATTTTCCGCTAAGGATAAAGAAACAACCATGTGCTGAATAGACATATTGAGTCTTGGTAATTTCCTTATGGTTGGATAAAGAGTCTTTTAGCTCATACAATAACTTATATAGTCTAGATAAATAATTGTACTTAAAAACTCTAATTAATCTATTAATTTTTTTTCGATTTATTCTGGTCATGTATTGCGGATTCAGATAGGTTTTACGTGAAGGAAGATATATAGATGGGGCAATACAAGCTACTTCATCCCCATATTCAGCATTTAGCAAATTATCCAGAGAAGCATTGCTCCAATAGTGTATGTCAGTATTACTCATAATTACCCAGCGAGGGACAGTTCCAGTCATCTCCGTATATTGTCGATATCCATACAGTAGGCCATTCATATATCCCAAATTAGTTTTGGGATGAATAATCACTGAGTTTAGTGCAACATTCTCTAATTTATTCTTAAGAAACTCATTTCCGATATCGCTCTCCATATTTACAACAACCACTAAAACTATATTTGACGCAATACTTTGCATGCTTAATTCTTTAGCATAGTTCGAGACTTCAATCTCATTTTTAAAACATACAACAATATTTACTATCTTTGTCATGTGACTGATTTATCCTACGATTAAAATCAAATTGAGCGAATAACTCTTTTAGCTACCTATCCACCTTCTGATACCACTCGCAGGTCTTCTTTAATCCTTCCACTATATTGTGAGTGGGGGTATAACCTAAAATGGTATTCGCCTTTAGGATGCTCGCATTGGAATGTGGTATATCACCAACTCGCACTGAGTTAAACATTGGTTCAATATCGTCAATTTTCGGATCATATAGAGCTAGTCCCTCTTTTATGTATCTATATAGTTGGATAAGTGTAGTGTTGCCACCATACGCTATATTAAACACCTCAGATAAATAATTTGTATTTAGATCAATCATTCTTGGATTATTTTCCGATTGCACCATAAATTTATGGCTATCTAACTCCAAGTTGTAATATTTTTCTTGACCGTGGATGATATGTTTTGTAGTTGTAAACAGAGCCTTTTCATTCGCCTGTATTATGTTCTCAATATACGTAAAGTCTCTGCTATATGAACCATCTCCATTAATAACTGGCCGATCATAGTTGATGAATTTTTTTGCCCATAGTGGTATAACTGCTGCGTAGGCACCGTGTGGGTCCTGCCTTTTACCAAATACATTAAAATACCTCAATCCAATACACTCCATGCCGTATGTTTTGGCGAATACGTCTGCATAAAGTTCATTCACGTATTTAGTTACAGCGTATGGAGAAAGTGGTTGGCCAATTTCGTCTTCAACTTTAGGAAGCCTTTTTGAATCACCATACGTACTCGAGCTCGCCGCATAAACAAATCGATTTATTTTCTCATCGCGAGATGCAATTAACATATTGAGAAAACCATTAATATTAACGGAATTTGTGGCAACTGGATCTTGAATAGACCTTGGTACTGAGCCGAGCGCAGCATGGTGCGCAACTACATCACAACCATGAACCGATTCTCTACATGTTTCAATTTCTCGTATATCACCTTTTATAAATAAAAATCTCTTATTACTGATATGTTGCTCGATATTATGCTCGTGACCAGTGCTTAAGTTATCAAGACATACTACAAAATGACCTTTATCTAAAAAATGGTCAATTAAATTGGAGCCAATGAATCCAGCACCGCCCGTTACAAGAATTTTCAAATTACCCACCTTCTGTTCCATATGACAATTTGTTGCGAATCAACAGACCCGCTAGAATCTTATCACTTTTTCTTTAGTACCTGTAATGCTCAGGCTTAAAGGGTCCACTCTGTTTGAGGCCAAGATATTCTGCCTGATCTTTAGATAATGTAGTCAGCTTTGCATCAAGATGATCAAGATGCAACCTAGCCACTTCTTCATCAAGCTCTTTCGAAAGAACCTGAACACCATCTGCTACACCACCTTCATAAAGTGCCATCTGAGCCAACACCTGATTGGTAAATGAAGTTGACATGACAAAGGATGAGTGACCCGTTGCATTTCCCAGATTAACAAGACGACCTCTGGAAAGAAGTACCAATGACTTGCCATCAGGAAACTCAAAACGGTCTACCTGGGGCTTGATATTGGTTTCAGTGATACCAGAGTGATTCTCTAGCCAGGCCACATCAATTTCATGATCAAAATGACCAATATTTGCCAGGATAGCATTGTCCTTCATCTTTTCCATGTGCTCACCGCGGATCACATCTTTGCATCCAGTAGTGGTGACAAATATATCGCCAAATTCTGCAGCTTCTTCCATGGTTACAACAGAGAAACCTTCCATGGCAGCCTGTAAGGCACAAATGGGATCAATTTCAGTGACGAAGACCTGAGCCCCATAACCAGCCATAGACTGGGCTGAGCCCTTCCCTACATCGCCATAACCGGCAACCACTATCTTCTTACCAGCCAACATGATATCTGTCCCACGCTTGATACCATCAGCCAGAGATTCGCGACAACCGTACTTGTTATCAAATTTGGATTTGGTCACGGAGTCATTCACATTGATAGCGGGGAATGGCAAGCCACCCTCTTCCATCAACTGATACAAGCGATGAACTCCTGTTGTGGTTTCTTCAGATACACCTTTGATCTGAGCATGCCATTCAGGATGTTGCTCCAGAATAACCTGTGTCAGATCGCCACCGTCATCCAGTAGCAGGTTTGGACCTTTGCCGTCGAAACCCAGAGTCTGATCAATACACCACCAGTATTCTTCCTCTGTCTCACCCTTCCAGGCAAAAACAGGAACACCTGTAGCAGCAATGGCAGCAGCAGCATGATCTTGGGTTGAGTAAATATTACAACTGGACCAGCGTACTTCAGCACCCAGCGCCGTAAGCGTCTCAATCAGGACTGCTGTTTGAATCGTCATGTGGATACAACCTGCAATGCGTGCACCTGCAAGTGGCTTTGATGCTTCATAGCGTTTCTTTAGCTCCATGAGACCTGGCATCTCTTTTTCTGCCAGAAACATCTCTTCACGACCAAAACCGGAAAGGTTTATGTCAGCTATTTTGTAATCTATTGTCTTTGTTTCCATTTATTATTTTAGAACCTTTATTACTTCTGATGTTAAATTGGTTTTTTCCCAGGGGAATTCATCCCGTCCAAAATGGCCATATGAGGCTGTCTTCTGATATATCGGGCGTTTTAACTTAAGATGGCTGATAATGGCGGCGGGTTTAAGCGGAAATACTTCCCTGACCAGTGCTTCGAGCTCGCTATTGCTATGCTCAGATGTGCCATGTGAGTCAACCAGGATAGAGATGGGTTCTGCCACACCAATAGCGTAGGCCAACTGAACCGTACAGCGCTGGGCTGCTTTGGCAGCCACAATATTTTTGGCTATGTAACGAGCCATATAGGCAGCGGAGCGATCAACTTTACTGGGATCTTTTCCAGAGAAGGCACCACCACCATGGGGAGCATATCCACCATAAGTATCCACAATAATCTTTCGCCCAGTCAATCCAGCATCTCCCTGGGGGCCACCTACAACAAAACGACCAGTGGGGTTCACAAAAGTTTTGAGGGTACTGTAATCTACCAGTTTCGATGGCAGAACAGGTTTGATCACATGCTCCAGTATATCATCATACATCTCACCCTTGACATCCACGCCATCTTCGTGCTGATTAGAGATAACCACTGCAGTGATGGCTTCAGGTAAATGAGTCTCTGAGTTATACTGAACTGTTACCTGAGATTTACCATCGGGACGGAGATATGGCAGCTTGCCACTCTTGCGTACTTCAGACAGTTTTTTAGTCAGCTCATGAGCGATATATATAGGCATGGGCATAAAGGCATCTGTTTCATCAGTGGCATAGCCAAACATCATCCCCTGATCACCAGCACCTTGTTCATGCTCATCATCGTCTACACCTTGAGAGATATCACCGGACTGTTTATCGATACTTACCAGGACAGCACAGGTCTTGTAATCAAAACCCATCATTGAATCTGTATAACCGATACGTTTTATGGTTCCCCTGACAATACGCTGGATATCTACGTAGGCTGAGGTAGTGATCTCACCACCCACCATGACCAGGCCCGTTGTTACAAAGGTCTCACAAGCTACTCGACCCTGAGGGTCTTTTTCTAATATGGCATCAAGAATCGCATCTGATATCTGGTCAGCAATTTTATCGGGATGACCTTCAGTTACCGATTCTGATGAAAATAAATATGACATTTTAAGCTCCAACTTTATTGCTTATTATATTAATAGGTATTAATTGATGACCAATAAAATTTGTGGAAACGAAACAATAATTAGTCGTCAGATTTGTAATAATAATTGTAATAGGAGTAATAATAGGCGTATTTTCCTCCAAGACTTTCCTGGCTTGCTCCGTTTAAAATGGCTCCTATTAGAGGTGCTTTTACATTTTTTATTGTATCCAAAGCTCTATCGACCGCAGAACGTTCAGTCTGGCCAGCCTTGACAACAAGGGCTATAGCATCCAGTTCACCAGAGATCATTGAAGCATCGGTTACCGCGACAATTGGTGGCGAATCGAAAAGGACTATGTCATACTCCTTCTCTAGTCTATCCACTAGTTTTGACATGGCATTAGAGCCGAGCAGCTCAGAAGGATTAGGTGGCAATCCACCAGCCGTCATGATACTTAGGTTCTTAACCTTTGTGGTGTGGATGATTGACTCTAGATCAGCAACATCTCCAATTAAAAACTCCGAAAGTCCTGGACCACGAGGATGTCCAAACACGTTGTGCTGAACAGGTTTCCGGAGATCTGCGTCTACGAGTAATGTCCTTTTTCTTAGTTGAGCGAAAGCAATGGCTAAATTTGCGGTTGTCGTAGATTTACCCTCACCAGGTTGAGAACTTGAAATCAAGAGGCTTTTAATTTTTTTATCTATAGTTGAAGCATAACTGATATTGGTCCGTAGAGAACGATAACTCTCAGAGATAGGGGACTTGGGGTCCTCATATGTAATTAACCGTCGTTTAAATTCGGTGCCACCCTTCGAAGGTGAAGAGATTTTTTCCAATGATTTCCTCGGGTTAGACCCCAACATGTCTGGAATGATACCAAGAATTGATAATCCCTTTCGTTCAAGGTGCTCAACAGCCTTTACTGTATCATCAAGAAATTCACGCAAAAATGCGTAACCTAGACTAATGCCTAATCCAAGGAATACTCCCATAACTAAGTTCATTTTCCTATTTGGCTTGATCTTTTGGGCCACAATAGCGGGATCAAGAATTCTAACTTTGCCCATCTGACCTGCTTCGGTAATTCTTGATTCCTCATACTTTTGCTTCATGGTTAGATACAGATTTTCATTTAGCATAAGGTCACGCTCAAACCTTGCGTATTGGAGCGTTTGCATTGGAAGAACTTTTAAACGATCAGACATCTGATCAACCAACTTTTTATATTCACTAGCCCTAGAGCGGATAGCATGAACTTCGACTTCCTGTTCCACAATTTTATTGAATATTTCTTGCGAAGCCGCAAACGGATCCTCTTCACTCCAACCAGATAAAATCAGGGTCTCTGTAATTGCCGTAAGCGTGGATTTCATCTCGGCAATCCGCCGGTTAAAGTCTCTAGACTGGAGAGATTGTTCATCCCAGCCCTCATCGACCATTTGCTGAATCTTCTGTGCTTCCAGTTCTGCAATTTTACCACGTAAAGCCACAATCATTGGATTATTTGTGTTGGTTATCTCCTCCATGAGAGCATTCTCACTCTCAGAAAGCTGACCTCTGAGATAGGTAACTCGTTCTTGCGCAACTTCCAGTTCTGCAATATTGGTATAATAAATACCTTCATAGTTAGTCAAATCGGCCAGTAACAATTCCGCTGAGCCATCAAGGGAATAGATTTGAAACTCGGATTGAAATTGCTGCAGATCGTTCTCAACTACCGCAAGTCGCTTTTCATATTTTGTGATTTGGCTATCAAGAAAGGTTAGTACAAAGTGAAGTTCCCCTTGGCCACCGGCGAGATCCAGATTGCGATATGTGGCAGAAATTTTATTTGCAAGAATAATTGCATCAGATGAGTCAGCCGAATTTACGGCAATTTTAAGCACATCTGTATCTCGTACAGTAGATATACCAGTATCTTTTCGCAACTGCTCAACAAGTTTTATTCGTTGATGAAAATTTAGATTCTGAGGTGTAACAAGGCTATCTGATTCTTGACCAATCCAAGACAGAAAATAATCCTGGAGACGATATCGTACTCTCACGTAGCGGGTACCAAACAAAGCTAGTTTGTCAGCTGTTCCCTCAGCGATCAATGAATTTAAAACTTGTTCATGAAGATAAAAACTTTTCAGGACTTCAGTTTCATTCTGGAGACGCTGTTGTGATTTATTCATGCCAAAGTCTAGAACTAAGGCACTTGGATCAGCCCCTCCGCCTTTAATCATGACGGCCGTAGTTGCCTGCCATAGAGGATGTGTAGTCAAGGTTATATAAATCGTAAAAACAAAAACAATCGTAAATATTATCGCAATAGACTTGCGAAAGCTTCGCATGATGCGCCAAATCTCCTTAACATCGATTTCATCAATCGGATGCAATTCTTGTTTAGCTACTCTGTTTGAATTTGATTCAAGCATATTTTTCTCTCATTATAAATATTTACTCAACTTTTTTCCCTGATCTAAAAGAACGGACCTCAGGACTAATTACTATCGAGGCACAATCAAAATCGTAACCTAATATACTATTAATCTTCTCAACTTAAGCCTGATTGCCTGACTGACATGTATTTTTTAATTATGAATCATATTGAGATCATGATTCATAATCCTAGAGCTTTGCTTCATTTTAGTTTTAGTTACGTGGCAACCCCATAATTGAAATAAAGGCCCATTACTCAAACGCATATAGAAAAGTTGCCCAAATAGATTCAGATCCAGCAGATTCCATTCCATCTTCATAATGTCCAGCTGTGTCAACTCTCCATTTGTAAATGTTATTTTCATCCAATACAACATAAGCGGGTATGAACCATATTTCTTGTCGACCAATATAATTTTTGGGTTGTAGTATTTGCCGAAAAAGAATCTCACCACTATTACGTGTAAGTGTAAGACAATAATCCTGAGTTTCCTCAATGTAATGGTCTTCCCATATGAGCTGCCTGGAAATTGAAAGTGTGTCTGTCTGACTATTGGGTATCATCCATTGCCTTGCAATAGCTCTTTGCCGGCGGTAATAAATTGTGTCTGAAGGGTCACTATGAATTTGTGAGTCACCAACAGCAACGATAGTATAATGCATAGTTTTCCCGATTGGTGCAGCTGTATCAATATACTCTAGCACTGACTGAGAAGACTGACTTAATCTCACCAGAAGAGTGAAATCGCCCAGACTATCCTCTACCTCGTAATAGGCTGCCCTGTATATTTCAAAGCTAATAATATTATCATTTATATAGGGTTGCCATTCAAGAAAGATTCCTCCTGACTCATGAGCGTCGATCCCTCGTTCTGGCCATTCTTCAGGGAAGGATTTTTGAACCCAGACGGGGGGTGAGGGAAGGGTGGGGTCTTCGATGTCCAATCCACAGGATTGGATAGTTAAAAATGAAAAGTTAAAAGTGAAAATCAGTCCGATAGTCGACAGTCGCAAGGGCGAATGTAAAAAGCGTGGTCGAGGACACCTACAGTGGTTAGTGAACAAGATCTGATGCTTCAGTTTAGTGATGAATTTGGACATGGGTAAAGATAAGAAAAGCAGTCGAAAGTCCAAAGTCACAAAGTTGCAAGTCTCGGAAGCAAGAGATCTTTTTCAGACAGGATATGTTCTTCGAGTGGCAGCGGCCATGGAATGTTGAGTTCGGGATCATGGGGGTGTATACCTGCATCTGCAGCAGCCTCGTAAAAATTGTCTGTTTTGTACTGGACGACAGCGGTTTCGCTGGTGACCAAGAAGGCGTGAGCGAAACCGCGAGGGACAAAGAATTGGTGATGATTTTCAGCACTCAACTCAGCAAAGCAGAACTGTTTAAAGGTTGGTGATTCCTGACGTATATCAACTGCCACGTCCCAAACAGACCCTTCAATAACTCTAATCAATTTGGCCTGTGCATGGGGTGGGCGTTGGAAATGGAGTCCACGCAGCACGCCTCTTGTGGATTTGGATTCGTTGTCCTGGACAAATTTGACGCCAGGCAAGAACTCCTCAAAGTCGTTGAGGTTGTAGCTCTCCTTGAAATAGCCGCGGTCATCAGCATAGACAGTGGGTTCGATGAGGAGGACATCGGGGATGCTTTGGGGAGTCACTTTGAATTTCATGGCTACCTACAATTCTGTACAGTGCGTCGTACTTCGACAGGCTCAGCATGACACACTTTGGTTTCGCGTATAAGCAATTATCTGGCCCCCCTATAGATTTTCGATGTCAGCGATTTGGAGGCCCTGGCGTTTTTCAAGGGTTTGAACAAATTGGGAGGCTTCCAGCATTGAATCAAAGGTTCCTGTATCCAGCCAGGCATAGCCACGTTCCATAATTTGTACCTTTAAATCACCCTTTGACAAATAGTGCTGATTTACTGATGTAATCTCCAACTCACCTCTTGCAGAAGGCTGTACATTTTTGGCAACCTGTACCACGGAATTGGGATAAAAATACAAACCCACAACTGCAAAATTACTTTTGGGGATATCTGGTTTTTCTTCTATGGAAAGCGCTTTCTGATTATCATCAAATTCTACGACACCGTATCTCTGGGGGTCCTCAACATGATAAGCAAAAACCACTGCTTCATTCTCTTCAGAGACAACACGTTTACTCTCTACAAGCATCTTATTCAAACCATGGCCAAAAAAGATGTTATCGCCAAGTATCAAGCAAACATCATCATCACCGATAAACTCCTCCCCCAGGATAAAGGCTTGAGCTAAGCCATCGGGACTGGGTTGCACGACATATGAGAATTTTGCGCCAAAACGTGAGCCGTCCCCTAGAAGTTCTTCGAACCTAGGCAAATCTGATGGTGTTGAGATAATCAGGATTTCATTGATCCCGGCTATCAGAAGAGTTGACAAGGGGTAATAAATCATGGGTTTGTTGTAAATTGGTAGAAGCTGTTTAGACACCACCCTGGTGACTGGGTGCAGTCTGCTGCCAGAACCTCCGGCTAAAATGATGCCCTTCATTATTTCACACCCAATCTTTCCTGTTCATAAATTTGTTTTTGCTGCAAGGTCTTCCACCAGTCCTTCTTATTGAGGTACCATTGGATCGTATCTTTGAGTCCGGCCTCAAAGCTATGTGAAGGTTCCCAACCTAGATCTGAACGAATCTTTGAAATATCCATGGCATAGCGGACATCGTGGCCAGGTCTATCCGTGACATAAGTGATCTGCTCACGATAGCTTTTGCCATCACTTCTGGGTTGGATATCATCCAGGATTGAAATGATAGTCTCCACAACCCGCAAATTGGTGACCTCTTCTTCCCCACCTACCAGATAGGTCTCACCTAAAGAACCGTTTTCAAAGACATTATAAATGGCATCACAATGGTCCTCAACATGCAACCAATCGCGAATGTTTAATCCATCACCATATATGGGAAGCGGTTTACCTGAGATTGCATTTATCACCATGAGAGGGATTAATTTTTCAGGGAATTGGAGGGGACCATAATTATTGGTACAATTGGTCAACACTATTGGGAAACCAAATGTGCGCCCCCATGCTCTTACCAGATGATCAGACCCTGCCTTGGATGCTGAATAGGGCGAACTTGGATCATAGGGCGTATCGATTCTGAATAATTCATCAGGACCCAGGGAGCCAAAAACCTCATCAGTGGAAACATGTAAAAAGCGAAAATCATCTTTTTTGGTTCCCTCAAGGGTCTTCCAGTAGTTGTGTAATCTATCTAATAGTATAGCTGTACCGACTACGTTGGTCATGATAAAGGGAATGGGGCCATCAATGGAGCGATCCACATGGGATTCAGCTGCAAAGTGGATGATACCATCAGGTTGAAAATCGTCAATAACGGATTGTACTAAAGCTGCATCTGTGATGTCCCCTTCCACAAACTGATATCTCGGATTATCCGCTACCGAGACCAAGTTCTCCAGATTTCCAGCGTAGGTCAATATATCCAGGTTGAGGATGTGGTTCTCGGTTTCAGCGATTTGCTTGAGGATGAAGTTGCTCCCTATAAATCCGGCGCCGCCTGTGATAATTATTTTTTTCAACTCAACCTCAATATTTCTCAGTTATAGCGTTAATGTTGTGGTAAGAAATTAGTTCAAAGTTGTTAGTCTGAAAGTCTAAAAGCTTGCCCGACGTAACTCGGAGAGTGTCGGAGGGTTGAAACTCGTAATAGCTGACCACGGATTTCACTGAATACACGAGTGCTTTAACCGCAAATTGCACGAAAATGACTTCATTTTAATGACCGAGGAGTAATCGTTCCTGAAATAGCTTGATAAATCTAGAGATCTGAAATCACACAGGTGCTTCGATGCCGACGCATTCTGTAAGACACTGTTTCAGATTTATGGATGGTTTGAAATTGATGAGGGATTCAAGCGTGGTTGTGTCAGCCTTGGTGCTAAAAACATCGCCAGCTTGGAATTCAATCATTTCCTCCACAGCATTTTTGCCCAGGTCCCTTACAGGACCCCATCAATCTCTATCATAGTTACCGGAGTGCTGCCCATGTTGGAGTGAAGGAAGGTAGACTAGAAGCATGGAACAGTCTGTGGGCTGAATATCTGACGTTCAATATTTTATTGGAAGCATGCATCGTAAATGCTGGTAGGTCTAAATTCTCATTCAATAATAATTTTCTGCTTTACCACGCTATAATCAAAATAATTCACCTCCTGAGAAGAGGGTTGAACTCGAGCCCGGAATACTGGCAGTTGCCTAAAGAGTTACTTGTCAAATTTAGCTAAGAAACCAAAAAGAAACTGCCAATATTTACGTGAAGAACAATCGTGCAGGTATAGCTCTCGTGGATATCATCTACTATTATCCTCCCTCTCTAGCTGTTTTAATTTCAACGAATTTTCCTCTTGAAATATTGCTCAATAACAATACTTAAATAATTGAGCAGATGCAGGAAATCATCAGGACCAGATCCAGAATGAAGGTACCGAACCCGCTTGAAGTTTGGGTCATATTCAATGTAAACATTCAGGATATCTTCTGCAAACGGTTGGATGAACTCGGCTTTTGGGAATTTGTACAACTGCTTTTTCAGACGGTTGAACACAATATCGAGGGTCACAGTTCTGCCCACTCTAAAACACTGGGTGGGTTTATCCCAAACCCACTCTTTGTCCGAGCTGACATACTGCATTTCAAAAACCTTTGCGTTAACCTGTCCGGTCAACCTGAGATTCTCCTTATGGCCTACTCCAAAATCAGTGGCAATGGCATCAACGTTCCATCGATTTGACACCGCCGCAATTTCCCTCAACACATTTTCGGGATCATGATACTTGGGGCCAAAAAAACGTTTCACATAGAGGATCTCGATCTTATCAATATTCAAAGAGGCAATCGCAAATATCGTATATGATTGGCCACCGTCCTGATTGGACCAAGCCCAATCGACAGCACCAAAAGACGGGCGCTGTAAGACTGTCTTAGGTGGTGAATCAACATCAATAAATTCATGATCACCGCAATTAGCCAGGATTTCCTCCTCCGTTATGGGCACTGTTCCCTGATCATATGGAAGCCCTAACACTTCGTTGAAAAATTGTGCTTCAGGGTAACTTTCGTATTTGTCAAGAATTCCATCATAAGCTTCCGTTCTCCATGTTGCGTTCGGTGTCATTAAGCGACAAATGCGAAACCCTACCTTAGTTGCCTCAGGATTCTGAGCGACCCACTCCCCATACATCGCTTCCATTCTTTCACCACAGTGGCAACAGAACAGATAGGGTTTGGACAAATCGATGTGTTTTATCCCCAGAGGCGGGTTTTTCTCCTGACAGTTCTGGCAGGTGATTATCCACTCATTCTGACAGGTCTCAGCATATTTTCTGCTCAAAATATTGCGCTTGCTGAGAGGTGTACCCGCAAAGTAATACTTCGATGTCGTGGGGAATGTGTGGGCACATTCCATGACCACGGGAATACTGTCTGGGTCAATGGACTGAACTTCATCCATATAGATCTCTCGGGCTGGTATCCCTCGCGCAGAATCGGCATTTGAGCCCACGGCTCTAAAGGACATGCTGGAGCCATTTTTCAGGATCTTTTCAGAACTATTATTCCGGCTGTCTGAACCAAAACTGAATTTTCGCAGCTGCAAACTCAATGCAAACTGCTTATTGATCTTCCTATTCACAAATTCAGCCACTTGGCTCATTTTAGCAGTTACGTACAGAAGACTATCCTGAAAACCTAAGGTAGCATTCAAGAGCATTAATTTGGCCAGCAGGCTGGACTTCTCAGCCTGTCGACTGGCTACGATTACCAAGTACCTAAATTCACCGTTATAAATCGCCTTCAGGTATTCTCGTCCTACGAAAAGAAATGGCATACCGCTATCAGTTTTAAATAATTGAGATATGGCCTCGGTCGGGGTGATCGTTTTTAGGATCTTTGGTTTAACTTTTTTCTTTACTTTTTGATATAAGTTAAGAAAGGGTGTTTGCCTGTGTGAGGCTGTCGTATAGGTCATTTAAGACCTCCTTTTGTTTTGTTGGATTGTAGGGGCAATAGCTCAATCACCACCAATTCCTCCAACGGTTATTGTACGATTTAAAATTGACGCGGACAGATCTTCATTGACTGCCGAGTCTTCTCGTCCAGAATTATTTTTTATAGCTTCAAGCCTCCGATTGGGTCGACTCATCATAAGGCTAATCATATTGGCAGCCTTCAAATCACCCTGCTTAAGTGCATCTACTTGAGAATATTGTAACAGATCTTGAGCGTGTTCATGCTCGTTGGATCTCATTTTTTGGGTCATGGGGAGATTGAATTCGCGCATGAGAGTGCGGGGGTCTGAATTGCCAAAGCCATATTCAATGACCCTTCTAAATGATTTGGCCAATTCAGGATCGGATGCCAAAAGGTTTTTAAGGTTATCCTTCTCCCTATAACCCCAATTGTATTTCGAAAGCGTGTTCCAAAAGTAATAGCGGAACTTTCTGATATCTTCGTATAGATATTTCTCGGTAGGGGTAAATGTTAGTTCTTGGACAATATCGAGAATAAAATGGGAGCTTTCCTCGAGCAGACCAAATGTCGTGACCCTATCAAACACCTCTTTATCGCGCATGATATCAATATATTTTGGGCTAGTTTTCGTTGTGGCTGACAGCATTTCCATCTGCAGTAGAATTTTTCCGGGAACGGGAAGCCACGGCAGAGCTAAAAGCATGAGTGTCTTCATTGGAGAGGGGGGTAATGAATTTATTTCATCGCGGAGGAATTTTTTCGCACCAGGTAGAAATTTTCGATATGTATAGGTGCCTCTTTTGGGCTCACCACTTTTCTTTATGCGCGAACGAGCTATTTTGCCGAGTAAACCCGCATGAATTAAAAGGAGATACCCAAAATAATTTCTGAATGGAAGATTATGCCACTGGAGGTTCATCTCTCTGCCCTCCAACTAATCTGTACCAGATTCCAACATCCGATTTAGTGATCCAATCTCGGACATTAATTAAAATAACGATAGTTGTTCCAGAGCTCTTTGCTTCCTCCATACATGCAGTCCAGACTACAGTGGTATCCTCTTTTTCAAAGAAAATGGCGGCGTACAGAATTTCTTTGATTTCAGCTTGGGTTTTTTCAGATTTCACCTCTCCTCGAAGGACAAAATCAAAACCAGAATAATCAACTTTCCAGGGTCCTGAATATTCAAGATATTTATTTTCCATGGTTTCCTTCTCTTTCTATTCTCGCATCAAACACTTTGGCGATTTCTCAATACCTGACTCAATACACTAACAACAACGGTCAATTTCAACTAAATAATTCCTCAAATAAATATTTATAAATATTGACTTTGACGGTTGTTGTTAGTACTCTTGAAAGTCTATTTTACGATTTTCATAAATCCCCTTTTTATCATTAACTCTTACAAATACTTCATTAACAGATACATAGCCCCTCTGGCGGTTTGATTCGCTCCCGATAGATGGGGCTATTAGCTATTTTTCGCCATTTTCAGGCGTTTTGCGCTTTTTCCATTTTCAATGTTCCTCAGTGAGGCGAGGATATTTCTCAGCAAGCTGAACTCTGGCAGCCAGCGCCTTCTGCAACTGTGGTTTCGAGGCAATCTCCCTGATTCCCACCTCCACCCTGGCCCAGCGATACTCCTCAGTTTGGGTATCCATCAACTCGAAAGTTGTGATTACAGCTATCTGGGGAATGC
>Ga0233446_1000702_pt1 | contig 31120 bp, 32 predicted proteins | sample SI_124_October20_4_FD_182780 | JGI IMG/M metagenome (GOLD analysis project Ga0233446, IMG submission 182780) | Seawater microbial communities from Saanich Inlet, British Columbia, Canada - SI_124_October2016_120_MG | ecosystem: Environmental > Aquatic > Marine > Inlet | place: Canada: British...
CTATAAAGACACTGAATATATAGATGAGGATAGGGTTGTGTTGCATTACAATATACCGTTAACATCGCTTTTAACAGATTTTTACGATAAGCTAAAAAGTATTTCCTCTGGTTACGCTTCGCTTAACTATGAATTTTTAGAGTTTAAGCCAGCTGAAGTGTCAAAAATGGACATATTAATAGCAGAAGAAATTGAAGAGGCATTAACCTCTATTGTTTATAAAGACGAAGCTTTTAAGATTGGTAAAAAGATAGTTAATTCTTTAAAAGAGACAATTCCGAGGCAGATGTTTGTTATTAAAATTCAAGCAGCGATTGGTGGTAAAGTTATTGCTGGGGAAAGAATTTCGGCGATGAAGAAGGATGTTACAGCGGGTCTTTATGGTGGTGATATTACCAGAAAGAGAAAACTGCTTGAAAAGCAAAAGAAGGGAAAGAAGAAAATGATGGCTATGGGTAAGGGGAAAGTTGATATTCCAACCGAAGCATTTATATCAGTTTTAAAAAAATAAAAATAATTTAAAAATACCGGTTAATTCCGGTATTTTTTATTGACTTTTTATATATTTGTGATAATTTAATATAACGTTTATATAAAAACTGTTATTTGTACTTTAATTTGTGAGCGGCTGTAATTTCAAGTCTTCGGTAGAGCATCTGGTTCCACCAGAATGTTGGGGGTTCAAATCCCCCCGGCCGCTCCATATAGATTATGGGGGGATAGCTCAGATGAGAGGAGCGCTGGAGAAACATTCCAGAGGTTCGCAGGTTCGAATCCTGCCCCCCCCACCATCTTTATTTTTGTGCCGGGGAGTAGTTCAACGGCAGAACAACGGGAAGGTCAAACCCGTACGTCACAGGTTCAAATCCTGTCTCCCCAGCCATTTCTTTAAGGTCATTTGCGAAAAACGTAAATGACCTTTTTTATTTTTTAGACAACAAAAAACCGCCCCAGTAATGGGCGGTTTTTAAAGAAAAGTTTATTTTACAGCTTCTTTTTTTACAGTCTTTTTAATCTCTTTTTTAACTTCTTTTTCAGTAACTACGTTAACAATTTTGGTTTTTTTAAGGTGGCCGTTAAATTTCTTGAGTTTTCTGTTAGAAAATTTAACAATCCCTTCAATTTTAGCAAATATTGTATGATCTTTACCAACCATTACATTTTCACCAGGATGAAATTTAGTACCTCTTTGACGAATGATGATAGATCCAGATTTTGCAAATTGTCCATCATGAAGCTTAACACCCAGACGTTTAGACTCAGAGTCTCTTAAATTCGATGATGATCCGCCGGCTTTTTTATGTGCCATATTTTTATAATATTAATTTTTTAATAGCCCGATTAAAAATGGGTTGAATTCCGCAAGGTTATCAGATTTTTATCTGACAATAAGAGTATTATACCAATATTTTCCATTTTGTCAAGATATAAGCTGTGTAAAATTAAAAAACCGGCGTTCTTCTGCAAGAATACCGGTTTGTAGACAAAAAATAATTGATATTTATATTTTTTGCCCTTCAGGAATTAAAAATGAGCTTTTCTCGGCTAACAAGCCAAGAATAAAAAATAACCCTCCAACAGCCATCCCAACGGTAGGAAAATGTGATAAAATACCACAGGTTATGCCAATAGCAATGCTTATCCCAGATAAAATGGCCTTATTGGTGTAGGCAAGGACAGTAGTTCTTTTTGCTATCCATATGGCTTTTTTTACAAGTCGAGGTAATATTTTTCGACAAAAAGATAAAGAAAGATTGAAAATGATAGCAAAAATGAAAAGTGGCGTTGCAACTAAATAGCCAAACATCGATAGCGGATTGAATCGAAGGAGTATATATTCAATATTGTTATGCACTTCATCAAAGGTATAATAAATGTTTCCATTAGCTGCTTTATCTGCTTCTCCAATTAAGGTTGCGCTTGCAGCAAAGGATATGTATAATGCACATGCGCCATATATGATTATAAGCGCTTTCAATTGTTCGTTGAGATTTGGTATTTGATAAAGACCTAAAGCTACTAGGGCGTTTAGTATGCCAACTAGTATAAACATAAAAATAATTTTCTGAAAGGTTTTTTTCTTTTTTTGTTTTATAAAGGGGTTAATTTGTGTTTTTTGTTTTTTTGCTTCAAGTCGGGCCTGCTTAAAAGATGTTACCGTTTTCTTGATGTCAGTAGTAAAATAGCCGAAAATACCTCCAGCGATAGACCCAAGTGGCCAGAATATACCCATTTTTGGGGCTAACATTGATCCAATAAAACACCAAATTAAAACATTTAATAATTTCGCTCCATCATCTTTTGTAAATTTCACTGTTTTTCCTCCTTGTTTTTTATGGTTTTTTTGTTGATACGCTGTCTTGGTTATAAAGGTGCAATTAGATTATTTTATATTTTTTTAACAAAAAAGTCAATCTTTATGGATAAAATTTATAATTTATAACTGATAAAATATATATTTTTTAACACCCTAGTTACGAGCTATAAATTACAAGTTGTGGAGCCGTGATTCGATTTGCCAAGCTGGTATTATTGTTGTATTATATGATTATGGGAAGTGACGATAAGTGGCCCATCGTGGGGCATAAAAATATAATAGAGTATTTAGGAAATTCATTAAAAGCGGAGAAATTAGCTCATGCCTATGTTTTTGTTGGTCCTTCTAATTTGGGTAAAGCTCTAACCGCTAAATATTTTATAAAGTCTATTTTATGTAAAGATGGAGCTCCTTGCAATAAATGCAAGAGTTGCAGGGAATTTGAAAAAGGAATATACCCAGATTTTTATGACATAAAAATAGAAGATGGAAAAAGAAATATTAGTATCGAACAAATTAGAGGGGTAATGGGCAAAATCAAAGAGTCTTCTTTTTCTGGTAATTTTAAAATTATTTTAATTGAAGAGGCTGAGAAAATGAATTTAGCTGGATTTAATTCACTTTTAAAGTCCCTTGAAGAACCAAATAGAAAAACAGTATTTATTTTAATAACAAATAATATTAGTACATTACCAGAAACAGTCTTATCGAGATCTCAGGTTATAAAATTTCATGGCGTTAGTTCGGATGAAATATTGAAACATTTACTTTTTTTAGGCGTAAATAAAGAGGTGGCTTTTGAAGCGATAGGTTTTTCTAATGGAAAGCCGGGTCTGGCTATTGAGTATTCAAAAAATAAAAAATTAGTGGATGGTTATAAAATTTTAGTAAATAATTTTTTACATTTATTAAACAGTCCGATTAATGAAAAATTTAATTATATTGATAAATTAATGGGCAAAAAAACATTTAAAGAAAAGGCAAATATAGCCCAAAGGGTCATAGATAGTTGGTTATTGGTTTTAAGGGATCTTCTTTTAATAAAAAATTCTTATTTTAATAGTATTAGTCATGTATTTGCTCTTGATAGAATTAAAGTTGTGAGTAATAATTATTCTAACAGAGAAATAATTGAAATTATTGATCGGGCGAACGAGGCTAAAATCAATCTTAAAAAAAACGTTAATCCTCAACTTATTATAGAAAATTTATCATTAAATTTTTAAAAAAATATGAAAAAAGTCTTTGTTTTATCTCTTTTATTTGTACTTCTAGTAACAACTGGTCAGTCGTGCCAGATGGGTTTTAATTCTAAGAAAAAACAGGAAGTTTTACCAGATGCGGGAATATATAAGAGCTCGGATTCTGGCTTAACTTGGGCCCATATTCCAAACGTTCCTACTGTAAGCGGAAGACCAAGTACTATTGGTACGGCTAATATCCTAACGATGGAAGTTGATCCGCAGGATAATAATACTATTTATTTAGGGACTGCGACTAAAGGTGTTTATTTTACTTATGATGCCGGTGCAACTTGGCAGCAAAGGCCAAGTCTTAATAAGGGAAAAGTCTCTGCTATAGAAGTTGATCCAAGTAGTAAATGTATTATTTATGCTTCTTTTAACAATACAGTCTTAAAAACAACTGATTGTGGGAGAACCTGGGGAACAATGTTTATTGATAACGATACGGGATCAGAAATTATAGCACTTGCCGTTGATCATTATGGTGCAAATGTTGTTTATGCGGGAACTTCAAAGGGGGTTGTGCATAAAAGCTTTGATTCTGGTAGAACTTGGAGCACTCCTTTTAGTAAAATAAAAGGTAAAATAGTTAAGTTTATGCTTGACTCAAAAGATTCTCGAATAATTTATGTACCTACGCGCGCAAACGGTGTTTATAAGTCTGTAAATGCGGGAGAGGATTGGGATAATTTAGATGATTATTTAAAAGAATATAAGGGTTATAAATCTTATAAAAACCTTATTTTTAGTCCAGCTAAGGACAATAGCTTGGTTTTAGCTTCCGGATATGGCCTATTAAAAACAGATGATGGTGGATTTACTTGGAATCCGATCAAACTTTTAACTGAACCGGGAAAAGCGGGAATTACTACGATAGCCGTTCACCCCAATGATGATAAAATTTTTTACTATACAACAAAAAATATATTTTATAAAACTATTAATAACGGGAATGAGTGGGAAACTAAAAAAATGTTCTCTACAAAAGCCGGAACCAATTTTATTATAAATCCAGAGGCGCCAAATATTATGTATATGGGTTTTTCTTATCCTTAATTTAAATAACAAATAATAATTAATAAATAATTTTATGGATATTAGTGATTATAAAGTAGACTTTGAAAAAGAAATTAATTTTTTAAAAGACGAGTTGTCTAAAATTAGAACAGGAAGAGCAACTCAAACTCTTCTTGACAATGTTATCGTAGAGGCTTATGGCGCAAAAACACCATTGTCTCAGATGGCAAACATTACTATTCCAGAACCTCGCGCGCTAGTTATTCAACCTTGGGATAAGAGTGTTACTAAAGAGGTGGAAAAAGCTCTTACTGTCTGTGATTTAGGCCTTAGTGTTAAAAATGATGGCGACGTTCTAAGGGCAACTTTACCAATTTTAACAGAAGAAAGTAGAAAAAAATTGGTTAAGCTTGTTGGGGAAAAAATGGAAAAAACTAGAATTGCTCTGCGACAAACCCGAGATCATATAAAAGATGATATAAAGGAAATGGTTGCATCTAAGGACCTTACTGAAGATGATAAATATAGATTATTTGAAAGCCTCGATCTTGAAATAAAGGATTATAATAAAAAAATCGAAGAAATGGGTAAAATAAAAGAAGAGGAGATAATGAAGGTTTAAATTAAATTTAAAAACTATACACATCACTAATGCGAAAGAGTTGCATGGTGTTAACTTATATAAGTTTCGAAGCTAGAAAATTTCAAAGTTTACGCTTGATATTTCACTCGCCTTACGTTGCTTATAAATAATTTTTTTATGATTACACTTTTGGTATTTTTAATAATTTTAAGTCTCTTAGTTTTCGTTCACGAGCTAGGTCATTTTGCGGTTGCGCGAAAGTTTGGCATTAGGGTGGACGAGTTTGGGTTAGGTTTCCCCCCAAGAGCCTTTGGTGTTTATAAGGATGAACATGGTAAGTGGATAAAGGTTGCTGGAAATAAGCAAGTGGAAAATGTTCCCGGAACTTTATATTCTCTTAATTGGGTTCCACTTGGTGGCTTTGTGAAAATTAAAGGGGAAAATGGTGAAGATAGTGAGGCTAAAGATAGTTTTGCAAGTAAAAAAATATGGAAAAGGATTTCTGTTTTAACAGCCGGAGTTACTATGAATGTTATTTTGGCTGGTGTTTTGCTTTCTATCGGTTTAATGATCGGACTACCTCAAGTTTTAGACGAAGAAAAAACCAATACGCTTACTATAAAAGACCCTAAGATTCAAGTTGTAGAGGTTATAGCTGATTCCCCAGCAACAGTGGCAGGAATTGAGCCAGGGGATTCAATTATAGCAATTAATAATGAAGATGTTTTTGGTATAACTAAAATAAATGAGATAGTAGTAGAAAATGCAGATAAAGAAATACCCATAGTTATTAAGAGGGGTGACGATGAGCTACAAAAAATAATTACTCCAGGTAATATTGATGGGAAAGAGGGGGCTTTTATGGGAGTAAGTTTGGTCGAAACAGGGACAGTGTCTTACCCTTGGTATAAGGCAATAATCGAAGGGTTTATTTTAGCGGTGGTTCTTTTAAAGGCTATAATAATGGCTTTTTATACAATAATTAGGGATTTAATTATAGGTACTACAGTGGAAACAGATATAGCTGGGCCAATTGGGATAGCAGTTTTAACTGGTCAGGTTGTTAAAATGGGATTTATTTATGTACTGCAATTTGCTGCGTTATTGTCACTTAATTTAGCTATTATTAATTTTTTACCAATTCCAGCTCTTGATGGAGGTAGGGTTTTCTTTTTGATCATTGAAAAAATTAGGGGCAAGGCATTAAATGCTCGTATAGAAAATATTATTCATACAACTGGCTTTGTCTTTTTAATGCTTTTAGTTGTTTTGGTAACTTTTAGGGATGTTAGTAAATTTGGTAATGTCTTCGCTGGTTTGTGGGGTAAAATTACAGGTCTTTTTTAGGTAATTGGTGGAATGTTTAATTTATGTTGATATTAATAATTTTATTAGTTCTATTGGGTTCAGCTCTTTTTTCGGGGGTTGAGGTTGCGCTTTTTTCTATTTCATTAGGAAAGGTAATGGCCCTTCAAAAAAGGGGAAAAAGAGGCTCAAAGTCATTGCTTAAAATTAAGGAAAATATTTCAAGACCAATTACAGTTATTGTTATTTTTAACAATATTGTAAATATTATAGGAAGTATTTTAGTCGGTTTTTATGTTACAGAAACTTTGGGTAGTTCTTGGCTTGGCATAACTTCGGCAGTATTAACTTTTCTTATAATAATCTTTGGAGAAATTATTCCAAAAAACATCGGAGAAAATTATGCAGAAAAGATCGGACTTATTGTTGCAGGACCTTTGTTGAGTCTAACAAAATTATTAACGCCAATTGTTTGGTTATTTGAGCAAATTACTAAAAAATTTAATGTAAAAAAGAATATTGCCTCTGAGGAGGAAATTAAAATATTAAGTCATTTGGGTCATCTTGAAGGTTCAATTGAAAAAGATGAGAAAGAGATGATTCAAAATGTTTTTCGATTAAATGACTTATCAGCTAAAGACATTATGACTCCTAGGTCGGTCATGGTTACTTTTCCGGGTAATAAGACTTTAGGAGGTATAAAAGATCAGATCTATGCTTCAAAGCAGTCGAGAATACCTGTTCACGGAAAAGATACTAATGATATAGTTGGGGTTTGTTTTTTAAGAGAAGTTTTAACAGCGCTTGCTAAAGATGAAATAGGCAGAAAGGTTTCTGATTTTTCTTATGATATTATGATTGTATCTGATAAAGCTAAGGTGGATTATTTATTAATTTTATTTCAAAAAAAGAAAAATCATTTAGCTGTAGTTAAAGATAAATACGGGACCGTTTTAGGACTTGTTAGTTTGGAGGATGTTCTAGAACAATTAGTTGGAGAAATTGTAGATGAAACAGACGAAATTGCAGATTTGCAAGAAAAAGCTAGGAATATATCTAGGGATCCTCGCTAAATATAATTTTTAATATAAATTTTCAGATTTTGAGGAAATTTTTTTATAAAATTTTTTGCTTATACTAGCGTATAGGCCAAAAATTTTAGAAAGAAATTTACCAAAATATTGGAATTTAGATAAAATCATTATTTAGTGAGGGTCCCTTTAAACAACAAGCTTAACATATGCAATTAAAGTCAATAATTTCACAGTATCGACAGTTTTTTAAAGTTGTATTTTTTGGGCTTCTTAATAATAAATTAAGAAGTTTTTTAACTATGCTTGGAATTATTATTGGAGTGGCTGCTGTTATTGTGATTATGTCAGTAGGTTCTGGTGCTCAAAGTTTAATTTTAGATCAGGTAGAAAGTCTTGGTTCTAATGTTGTCGGGGTTTTACCAGGTAAGGCTGATGGTTCTGGTCCGCCAGCATCTATGATGGGGATCGTAATAACGACTTTAACCTATGATGATGCACTTGCAATCAAAGAAGAGAGAAATGCCCCAAATGTAGTAGATGTAGTTGCTTATTCTAAAGGAATGTCCACAGTAATCTGGGGCAATAGAAGCGTAGAAACTAACATAAGTGGAACTATGGTGGGAGCCTTGGTGGTTGAGGGTGGGGAGGTTGCTGAGGGTAGATTTTTTAATGAGGCTGAAGAAGGTAATTTATCAAGGGTGGTAGTCCTTGGGTCTAGTGTTAAGGAGGATTTATTTGGTGAATCAGATCCAGTTGGTAGAAAAATTAAGATCAAAAAACAAAGTTTTGAGGTTATTGGGGTAATGGAGGAGCGTGGAACGGTTGCTTTTCAAGATTTTGATGATCAGGTGTTTATTCCAATTTCAACAATGCAAAAACTTATTATGGGAATTAATCATGTCGGTATGATTAGGGCTAAAATAGATCATGAAGATAATATGGATACAGCTGTTTCTGATATCGAACAAACTTTAAGAGAACGACATGACATTCGAGATAAGAGTGGTAAGTCAGATGATTTTACTGTAAGAAATAGTAATGAGGCCCTTGATATGATCAGTGTAATAACCGATAGTTTAAATTTATTTTTAGCTGCCATGGCAGCGTTATCATTGGTAGTTGGTGGTATAGGCATAATGAATATTATGCTTATTTCTGTTAATGAGCGTACTCGTGAGATTGGACTGCGAAAAGCTGTCGGAGCTAACAATCATAATATTTTAATGCAGTTTTTAACTGAGTCAGCTTTTTTAACTCTTTTTGGTGGTATTATCGGTGTTATTTTGGGCGTTATATTTTCTTATTTAATTTCTCTTAGTATAAATTTACTTGGTTATAGTTGGGCCTTTATTATTTCCCCAATTTCTATTATTTTAGGTCTTTCCATAGCCATTTTGGTTGGTATTATTTTTGGGATATATCCATCAAAAAAGGCTTCTAAATTTTCTCCTATGGAGGCGCTAAGATATGAATAATTATGATTAACTTTAAAGCAATTAAAATTGCAAGTACTGGACTTAAAACCAATAAGACAAGAACGGGCCTTACTGTTTTGGGTGTGGTGATTGGTATTGCAGCAATTGTGATTGTGATGAGTGCGGGGGAAGGTGTTAAGGGATTGCTCTTGGGTCAAGTTGAAGCTTTTGGAACCAATATATTAGAAGTAGAAGTTAAAGTTCCAGTTACATCTAAGGCTAAGGGGCAGGGGGAAGCAGCAGCCGATATTCAAGGTGGTATGTCTATGGCAACGGGTGTTGTTATAACAACCTTGACGTTAGGTGATATGGAGGATATCGATAAATTAGAGAACGTTAAAATGTCATATTCTGGTATCCTAGGTCAAGAGTTAGCAAGCTACGGAAGTGAGCTTCGAAAAGCTTATTTATTTGGAACTAATGCAGAATTTATTAATGTAGATCAAAGTGAGGTTGAATTTGGAAGATTTTTTACAGATTTTGAAGATAAGGGGTTATCACAAGTTGCAGTTTTGGGTTCGGAAATTAAAGAAAAACTCTTTGGAGAATCAGATGCAATAGGAAAAAATATCAAAATTAGAAAAAGAAATTTTAAAGTTATTGGAATAATGAAAGAAAGAGGTGCTACGATGGGCTTTAGTTGGGACGATCAAATATATATACCAGTTAGAACAGCTCAAAAAAAGGTTTTGGGAATAAATCATGTAATTTATATGGTTCATGAATTATATGATAGGTCTAAGGCTGATGAAACGGCTGAAGAGGCAAAAGCAATTTTAAGGTCTAACCATAATATAACTAATCCAGATAAAGATGATTTTAGGGTTGTAACTATGGATGAGATGCTTGAAATTTTGGGAACAATAACCGACGTTATAACGCTTCTTTTAATGGCAATTGTAACAATATCCTTAATTGTTGGTGGAGTTGGGGTCATGAATACTATGTTCGTTGTAATTTCAGAAAGAAAAAAGGAGATTGGACTGCGAAAAGCAGTTGGTGCAACACATAAAGATATTTTAAATCAATTTTTAGTTGAATCTTTAATTATTTCTTTTCTTGGTGCTTTTGTAGGTATCGTTGCCGGCTTGACTGTCTCTTATTTGATATCGGTTATAGCCAGTCAGTATGTTGGTTCTGATTGGAAATTCGTTGTCAAGGGCTCTTCAATTTTAATTTCTTTTGGATTTGCCCTTTCGGTCGGTCTTTTATTTGGAGTTTATCCAGCTAGAAAAGCAGCGGAATTAGACCCAATCGATGCTATGAGAAGCGAATAAAAAACCCTGCCAATTGTTTGACAGGGTCGACACTTAATTTTTTCCAATAAACTCTTTTTTGCGGGCGGTTTCAAAAAAGGGAAAATAATAGGATATCCGCCAATATCCTTGAAACTGCAAAAACGAATATATTGGTTCTTGGTTTTTTCCGGTCGTGTTAACCCCGTTGAATACGAAGTAATTTTCTTTGAAAATTATTCAACTAGGGTCAGGCCGGACTTTTTAAATTGGGAATTTTTTTGATTTTGAATTGGAGTTGGTTGATTTTGTAAGATCGCTTAAACCTATTAGAATAATATAATTAAAATTATATTGATTGTCAGTATTTGGTTTAATAGTGGCATGAAAAACTAGACCGGCATCGCCTAATACAGGATCATTTTGCTCAGTATAGTAGGTTATTGTTAAGAAATAATTTACAGAAAATTTAAAACTTTCTAAAACAATTTTTTCATCCGGATTTCCGCTTCTTCCATAAAATTTACGATCCTGCTGATTGTCTTGATTATCTATTCTTATAACAACTCTTTTTACGCCATCATAGGGGATGGGCGGCATTATTAAATTATATGTTTTGTCTTTATTTATAGTTATTAAAAAACCATAAGCAGTTGATCCAAAAAGAAAAGTAGTTAAAAAAATAGTAAACAATACCAGCTTCGCAATAGAGCTTTTTTTCATCTTCTTATCCCCCAGGTTGATTTTATCAAAAATCCCAATTGTAAGGTTCAAATATGTTTTGTTAATTTTCTCAATAATTAATAGTTTTGTCAATTGTTTATTGTAAATAAGTCAAAATTATTATAAACTAACTGTACTATGAAAGTTTTATTAACCGGTGGCGGAACGTTTGGTTCTGTTACCCCCTTGATTGCAATTAAAGAGGAATTAGAGGCTGGTGGAGAAAAACATGAGTTTCTTTGGGTTGGAACTAAAAATGGCCCAGAAAAAGATTTTGTGCAAAGTCAGGGTATAGAATATAGGGGGATTTACTCCGGTAAGCTTAGGCGTTATTTTAGCTTAAAAAATATTACCGACATTGTTTTAATTAAATTAGGTTTTTTTGAATCTTTGGGTATTATTAAAAAATTTAAACCAGATGTAATTATTTCAGCTGGAAGTTTTGTTAGCTTTCCGGTGGTTTTAGCTGGTTGGATGCTTAGGCGGCCGGCATTAATTCATCAATTAGATATTCGGCCCGGGTTAACTAATAAATTAATGGCGCCTTTTGCTAAAAAGATTACAGTTGGATTTAAAAATTCCTTAAGTGATTATCCAGTAAAAAAAACCACATGGACAGGTAATCCGATTAGATCTTCGCTTAAAATCTCTCTTAGTGGTGAAGATATTAAAGAAAAGTTTGGCTTAGAGGGTGATTTACCAACACTTCTTATTTTGGGGGGCGGAACAGGTGCTCTTGCGATAAATAAATTGGTCGAAGATAGTTTGGGCGAGTTGATAAAATTTTGCCAAATAATCCATGTAACTGGAAAAGGTAAATTAAATAAAAATTTAAAACATAAAAGATATCATGTCTTTGGTTTTTTAAATAACTTGCCAGAAGCTTATAAAATTTCTGATGGTGTTGTTTCGAGGGCAGGCCTTGGAACATTGAGCGAGATTGCTATTTTGGGTAAGTCATCGTTAATTATACCAATACCAGATAGTCATCAAGAAGATAATGCAGATATTTATTTGGAGGCAGGGGCGATTCTTTTGGCCGACCAAAGAAAGTTAAACCCAGAAGAATTTGTGGTAAAGGCCAAAAAAATAATGTATAATGACAATCTAAGGCGGGAGTTTAAGAAAAATATGAAAAAAATATCTAAAATAGGCGCAAATCAGGAAATAGTTAATATTATTAAAAAATTGTAAAATAAATTTTACTTAAAACATTATTCCGGAAAGCTATGCTTGTCCGGAATTTATTTAATTTTCCCAAAAATTATGAATTTGATGAAAAAGAATGGGTACTTAAAAGGTAATTTATCACAAGGATTTATCTCTCTTTATACGGGTAAAATGATAACTGTAATTACTTACGGTATTAGTAGTATTTTTCTTCCTATTTTTTTATATAAAAGTTATGATAACCAGTTAAAATATGTTGTTTTATTTTATGTAGTGGGAATTTGGTTGTATATTTTTTCTGTTGCATATGGGGCAAAGTTTTTAAATAAATTTGGCTTTAGGAAGGCTCTTAGACTTAGTGTTATATTTGGTGCTCTTTTTTATCTCTCATTTTATTTTGTAAATGAGAGTAATATTAATTACATGATTGTTTTTCCAATAATTGCTTTAACCTTATTTAGATTAACTTATTGGTTGCCTTATCATGTTGATTTCGCCAAATTTACCAGTAAGAAGGAGAGAGGTAAGCAGCTTAGTGTTTTAGAGTCAACTAGGCTTATTATTAGCGTTGTTTCACCGTTGGTTTTTGGTTTTTTGATTGCTAAATTTGGGTTTCAATTAATGTTTTTGTTTGGAGTTTTTATTTATTTAATGTCTGGAATACCTTATTTATCAATTCCAAGAACAAAAGAAAAGTATTCTTGGAGTTATATGGACACCTGGAAACAGTTTTTTGCTAAAGAAAATAGGGGGGTTGTCATAGCTTATATGGCCGATGGAGCAGAAAATGTTGTCGGTGTTATTATTTGGCCAATATTTATTTGGGAGCTTTTAAATGGTGATGTTTTACAGGTCGGTATTATTTCAACTTTAATTGTTGGAATCAGTGTAGTTTTACAACTTATCTTAGGTAAGTATACCGATAAAATGGATAAGAAGAAGATGCTTAAATTGGGTAGCATCTTTCATGCCCTTGGTTGGATAGCTAAAATCTTTGTAGTAACCACTTTTCAAATATTTATTACGGCAACTTATCATAATTTATCTAAGATATTTATCCGTACTCCGTTTGACGTTTTAACTTACGAAATGGCAGCTGATGAAGGTCATTATGTTGATGAATTTACTGTTATTCATGAAATTGCAATTGGCATGGGTAAATCTTTAATGCTACTTTTAATTTTATTTGTTTCTATGTTTGCCAGTCTTCAATGGACTTTTATATTGGGAGCGTTAGCAGCACTTTTGTATAACACAATTGAATTTAATAAATTAAAAAGAGAGGTTGTATAAAGCACAAGCTCTCTTTGATTTTATTTATAGGTGTGACCACACATTAGGCAGATATTATCTTGATCTCGTTGTCTTTGTATTATTGGCGGGTGAATACACTCAGATGGATTTGTATTAAAATTTTCTTTAAAAATCTTTTTTATAAAGCTACCGGTTATCATCAGTCCAGCGTTGGCTCCTGCACGTTTAATATACCTTTGCTCTTCTGTGATAATATGTGATCCATCGATTAAATTATCTGAATTTATCAGATCATTTTTAGCTCCCTCTCGTCTTTCTATTAAGAAAAACAGGTATTTCAATGTAAAATCAGATAAATCTAGTTTTTTAATCATTTTTGGGCTGATAATTTTCCACTCAGTTAATTTTTCTATAGCCTTATTTGTATCAATCACATCAAGTTGTTCGCTCATATTTATCTCCTCGGGAAGAAGTTTTTAGTGGTAGGTGTGACCGCACATTAAACATAAATTGGGCGCTTTATCTTGGCCTTGTTTTTGCATTATTGTGGGGTGAAAACAGTATTTCGGTAATACCAAAATATTTTCTTTAAAAATTTTTTGTATTTTTTCTTCGGTGATCGCCAGGTCGAAAAGAGTTAATCTAATTTGCGGTAATTTTACCGCCGTGGAAATTACGCCCAAATCAGGTGTTTTTTGTATTTTAGCTAATCTTTGTTCTATTTTTATCTTTTTTTCAATTAGTTCAATTAATTTTTTTTGTTCAAATTCATCCATTTTTTGCCCAATTATATAAGCGCCCATCTTCCAATTAATTAGTTTTCTTAAAACATCAAACCTTTCATTTTTATTCATTTGATATTCTCCTAATTGTGTGTATTTTATTAGTGAAAAGTACGGTTTGGTAAAATAGTAGCTTGAAATAGGGAAAAAGTCAATAATTACTATTTACCCTAGTTAAATACGTAGTAATTTTCCTCGAAAATTATTTAATGGGGTTGACTATATAATAAAAATGGTCTAAAATATTAAAAGTTATAGATTTTAAATCGGGATAACATCCCGTTTTTTAAATCAAAAAATTTGGGTCGATACTCAAGCGGTCAACGAGAGCAGACTGTAAATCTGCTGGCTCTGCCTTCGTAGGTTCGAATCCTACTCGGCCCACCGGTTTAAACCCGTTAATTAACATTTTTTCTACTACAATTTCATATTTAGGTTGCAACTGCGTTAAATTTTTTCACTGTATTAATATACAGTTCAAAATTTCGCCTTGTTTCGCTCTAAATATAAAAATTTAGTAACGAGAAATGTTAAATAACAGGTTTGTTTATTAATTAAATCATACTTTCCACAGGGTTAAACTCCTCTGCTATATTAAATAGTGGTTCTGGGAGAGTAGAAGTTTTGTCTTATTTAAATAATAAAGTTGTTTAAAAAAGACAAATAAAAAAGGAGAAAAATATGCCAAAAACACCAGAAATAGTGGAGATGTTAAAGGCGGGTTTGCATTTTGGTCACAGAACATCAAAATGGCACCCAAAAATGGAAAAATACATCTTTACTTCAAGAAACGGTATTCACATTATTGATTTAATGAAGACTGCCAAAGAGTTAGAAAAAGCATTAGACTTTGTAAAAACCACAGTAGCTAAAGGTGGCACTGTTTTGTTTTTGGGAAGTAAACCACAGGTAAAAGAAATGGTTAGGAAAAGTGCTATTGAAGCAGGTACGCCTTATATCGTTGAGAGATGGTTAGGTGGGACTATTACTAACTTTTCAATAATCTCAAGGGGTATTAAAAAATATACCAAGTTAAAAACTCAAAAAGAAAAAGGTGAATGGGAAAAGTTTGCTAAAAAAGAAAGATTAAAAATGGATAAAGATTTAGCGAGAATGGAAAGAAAATACGGCGGACTTGAAAAAATGGATAAAATCCCTGACGCAGTTTTAGTAATTGATGCTAAAACAGAAGAAACAGCTTTAGCTGAATCTAGGGTTAAGGGTGTTAAAACAGTCGCTCTTTGTGATACAAATGTTAATCCAGATAAGGTTGATTATGTTATTCCTGGAAATGATAACTCTGTTAAGGGTGTTGAATTACTTCTTAAATTAATGGTTGAGGCTGTAAAAGAGGGTAAAGAAGGAAAAAAACAAAACACAATGGAGCAAGATAAAAAAGAAGATAAAAAATAAATTAAGTTAATATTTTTTGTCATTCTCGTGAAGGCGGGAATCTAAAAAATTTCTAAAATAATAATTAATAATCCAAGATAAATATATGGAGGATATTAAAAAATTAAGAGATCTAACCGGTGCTGGAATCGTGGACTGTAAAAAGGCCCTAGATGAAACTGGTGGTGACCTTGATAAGGCTGTAGACCTACTTAGAAAAAAAGGTGGAGCTAAAGCAGCTAAAAAGGCTGACAGAGCTACTAATGAAGGCTTGATTGATATAGCTCAAGATGGTGGTAAAAAAGTTTCTATTGTTAAAATTTCTTGTGAAACAGATTTTGTAGCAAGAACTGACGACTTCCTAAATTTTGTTAAAGAAGTAGCCGAAGCTGGATTAACTGGCTCAGGTGAAGAGTTTTTTAATAATAAGAAGGATGAAATGGTATTGAAGGTTGGTGAAAATTTAACTTTCGGTGGAGGTGAAGTTTTAGAGGGAGAATACGTTTCTACTTATAAACATTCAAATAATAAAGTTGCTACAGTGGTTGCTTTTAATAAAGAAGTAGGAGGTTCTTTGGGGGTTGATATTGCAATGCAAGCAGCAGCGATGAGCCCGTCTTATTTATTTCCAGAAGAGGTTCCAACAGAAGAAATGGAAAGGGAAAAAGATATTTATCGAGAACAGCTAAAGACTGAGGGTAAACCAGAAGAAATGATTGAGAAAATTTTAATAGGCAAGATGAATAAGTATTATGAAGAAGTTTGCTTGATTAAACAGTTATCTATTAAGGAAGATAAAAAATCTGTTGAACAAGTATTAAAAGAGGTTGACCCAGAATTAAAAATTGTTAAATTCGTTAGATATTCATTGTAGATTATAATAGCCGCCAAATATTTGGCGGCTATTGTGATTTTGCAACGATGAACATTATAACTAAAGAGGAGGATGTTGAAATGCCAGAAAATACGAAGAATAGAAAGTGGCCTTCGCCTTTGAAAATTACAGAAGGATGGGCAGATAAGAGGTTTTATCATGTAGGTCTGAAACAGGGTTTAAATTCCGTGGAAAAAGAGATGAAACAATCGTTGAATAAAGCTTATTTATTGGAGCTAAAAAAATAGGAGAGTTGATTATGACATGTGCGGGAGAGACGGTGGAAGGGGTCCCTTGTTTTATTCTTCAGGTTAAGTGTCCAACATGTAAAACATGGAAAATTCTTACAGGAACAGAAGCAACAAAAGCCTTTAGACAATATTTAAAGAAAAAAGAAGAATTGAACAGAGTTGAAAGATTGAATGAAGTTGGCGATTATGAGCCAGGTGTTGGTGGTACAGCCATCGAAAAATATTATTGCCCAAAGTGTCATATATTTTTTAGGTTCGTAGCTGATCTAAGTCATGAAATTATTGAATAAAAAAAGTTGTGGGGAACGATAAAAATCGTTCCCTCTTTAAAAAAAATTAAATTTTTTGTATAATATAAATATGAAATTAAAATATAAAAGAGTTTTATTAAAAATTTCCGGGGAAATGTTTTCTGGGGGCGATGAATTTGGAATCGATTTTGATGCCGCTAAAGAAGTGGCAAAAGAAATTAATACTATTTATAAAGAAGGTGTTGAGGTGGCCGTTGTTGTTGGTGGTGGAAATATCTTCAGAGGTAGAAATGTTCGTGATAAAGAAATAGACAAGGCAACAGCTGACTACATGGGTATGATTTCTACAATGCTAAACGCCCTTGCTTTCCAAGGCGTTTTAGAGCAAGAAGAAAAAATTAGTACTAGAGTTTTGTCTGCTATTACTATGTTGGAAGTAGCAGAACCATATATACGACGCCGTGGAATTAGGCATCTAGAAAAAGGTAGGTTAGTAATTTTATCAGCTGGATCTGGTAATCCATATTTTACAACCGACACAGCAGCAGTTTTACGTGCTTTAGAACTGCATGCCGATATTATATTAAAAATGACAAAAGTTGATGGCGTTTATTCAGCAGACCCAATGAAAGACAAAAATGCTAAAAAATATGATAAAATTAGTTTTAAAGAAGCGTTAGTTAAAGATCTTGAAGTAATGGACCCAACAGCCTTTACTCTTTGTATGAAAAACAATTTACCAATTAAGATTTTTAAATTTGAAAAAGGGAATCTTAAAAAGGTAGTTGAGGGGGCAGAGATTGGAACACTAGTTTCTTAAAACATTATGAAAATAGCCGAAATACAATTTTACCCATGGGATAACATGCTCTTAGAATACGAAGTTACAAACTTCGATGTTAAAGTTGGAGATAAGGTGATAGCTAAGACGGATGTAGGAACTGAAATTGGTGGAATTAGAAGTGTTAGAGATGTTGATGGTATATTGTCAGGCAAGGAAGAGATGAAGTCTATTATTAGAATGGCTAGTGAAAATGATTTAGATAAAGTTAAAGAAAAAAAAGAAAAGAAAAAGGAAACAGAAAATTATTGTAAGGATAAAATTGAAGGTTTTGGGCTTGATATGAAATTGGTTGATGTCCATTTTTCATTAGATGGAAGTCATATAATTTTTGTTTTTATTGCTCCAGGTAGGGTTGATTTTAGGGAGTTGGTAAAAGATTTAACTAGACATTTTCAAAAATCAGTTAGGATGCAACAAATTGGAATTAGAGATGAAGCTAAGATTGTAGGTGAAATAGGCGTTTGCGGTAGAGGGCTTTGTTGTAAAAAAGTTTTAAAAAGTCTCAATAATATTAGTTCAGACTTGATTAAGTTACAGCAACTAGAAAATAAGGCTTCAGAGAGGTTGTCAGGAATTTGTGGTAGATTGATGTGCTGTCTTGCTTATGAAGAAGGTACTTATAAGGAGTGTTGTAAGGACGTGCCTTGTCTTGGAGAAAAGGTAAAGTATGATGGAAAGGCTTGGGTTGTTATTACTAGGCATATATTAAAAAGATCTGTTAATTTAAGGGATAGGGACGGTCTTGTTGTTGAGGTAGAGGTTGACAAATTAAAAAAATAGTATAAAATATTTAATAGTTTATTCCTGCTAAAATTTTGTGGGGATTTATTTTTTTAAAATCAAATAATCCCGGGTGGCGCTCCGCCAGCTGGCGGAGGAAGCGCAGTTTATGCAATATGTATTTTGTTTACGCAATTCATAATAAAAAATATAACAGAATCTATATTGGACAAACTGAGAATTTAGAAGAAAGACTAAAATTGCACAACCGCAAGGAGTTTAAAAATAGTTATACAGCTCAATTTGATGGGGAATGGTTTTTGATATATGAAGAAAATGTTATAAATAGAAAAGATGCTTTAAAGAGAGAAAAGCAGTTAAAAAGTTATAGGGGGAGAGAATTTATAAAGACGTTTATTAAAAATTAAATAAATAATCCCGGGTGGCGCAGTGGTAGCGCAGTTGACTGTTAATCAATTGGTCGTCGGTTCGAATCCGACCCCGGGAGCCAACTAAAATATCGCTTAACAAAGCGGTATTTTTTTATACCCTTCATCGGACATCCGAACCGCAGACGAGCGCACCACCTTGACAAAGTATAGCATTTATGCTATACTTTTTTATTATACTTTTTATTATGCCTAATTAAAAATCCGAATAGGAGAAGATATAATGATTAAAAATACAGTTGTGATAACAAGAGGTTGTTCGGGGGCTGGCAAGTCAACATATGCTAAAGAGAAATATCCAAGAGCCTTTTTTTGTTCAGCGGATCATTTCTTTGTTGATGAAAGTGGTGTGTATAATTTTGATCCCCACAAGATTAAAATAGCACATCAATTTTGTCAAAACGCATTTAGGGCAGCGCTTAAAAATGCCCAGCCGTTAATTGTAGTTGATAATACTCATACACAATTGTGGGAATTTGAGTATTATATCGATCTTTCAAAAAAATATAATTACAGAGTAGTAGTGGTGAGAATTGACGCAGATCCAAAAAAAGCGGCAAAAAGAAATGTCCACAAAGTGCCAGAGAATGTTGTTGTTAGAATGTACAACAGATTTGAGGATTTTCCAGATGAAATTATTTTAAATGCTCCTGGCATGTGATTGTAGATTATACTAAATATCCGAGCAGTCTTTTGAGGAAGGACTGCTCTTTTTTATATAAGACAGGTTCGAACGTCGTCTAGCCAACGGAGCAATAACGACCGTACTACGTCCAAGAACGTCACTTATTAGGTGGCGTTTTTTATTGTTATTGATGACATAAACAAAATATAAGTCCAGGAAATTTTTTTTGATAGACATATTTATTAATTTATAGTTGACTTTTTCTATATTTATGATACGTTAATATATTCATTAAATATTTAATTTGCTCTTTTTATTAATTTCTTATATGTTGGAGGATAAAAATGCCTATTAGAAAAGTAGAAAAAAAGGATGAAAAAGCTTTACGTAAAATGGCAAAGGAATTTCTGGAACCTATATATGGGAATCAGGAAAAAGCGATAAATGAATGGCTAACCGGCAGTGGTTTTAAAAATGTTTTTATCTTTGCAGATGATTTAAAGGTAATGGGATTGTTGTCGCTAAAGGCAAATCCAAATAAATCTTATTTAAAGATTTCAACACTAATAGTTAATAATGGTTGTCGAGACAAAAATGTAGGCCGAGAATTACTTGGTAAAGCTTTGGTATTTGCTTTAGAAAATAACTACCGAGACGTTATAGTAACCGTTTCCGAAATGAAAGAGGATGCATTGGGATTTTTTATGTGTGCCGGTTTTGGCCTAGTAAAAAAATGCCACGATAAATACATTAAAGGTATATCAGAATACATTTTAAGGAGAACGTTGTAATGGAAGACCTGAGATTTAAAAGAAAATATTTTAAAATGGTAGCCTCCCGAGCGAAAGATTTGGAGTGCAGAATTAATTATCCTTTTATCAGAAAAATTAAGAAAGGGGATATTGTAAAATGCTTTTGGGAAGATGAAAGTTATAATGTAAAAATAAAAGATATTAGGTATTACAAAACTTTTCGGGAAATGTTAACGAAAGAGAACGTCCAAAGACTTGTTCCGGGAATGAGTTTTGATAAAGCACTTCGGGAATATCAGAAGATTTACCCTAATTGGAAGGTTAAAAAATTAGGAATAGTTGTTTTTGAGCTTATTCCGGCATAAATTTAAAAAGTTGATTTTTTCAACAAGTGGTGGTATTATTTTCTTAGTACCACCTTTTTTATTTGATAATTTTTTAAAAAATGAAAAAAATAACATTAAACGTTCAAGAGCCTTACCGTTCTCTTATTTTAAGGGGCGAAAAAATAGTTGAGGGTAGATTAAATAAGGGAAAATTTAGTGAGATTGAAAAAGGAGATATTTTAGTTTTATCTCCGGAGGATGTTGATTTTGAGGTAATCGGAAAAATAATATATTCTTCTTTTAGAGAAATGATTGAAAACGAAGGTGTTAAAAACGTAATCCCTGATAAAAAAAATATTAATGACGCAGTTAATATTTATTATAAATTTTATACTCCAGAGCAGGAAAAAGAATTTGGCGTGGCTGCAATAAGAATTAAACAAATTTAATTTCTTTTTATACTGTCTCATTTTCTCGTTTTTGACCCCGACCGAGATACGTCTAAAATGCTACCCGAAGAATCCCTCAAATACTTGCTAATTAGTTGTTCTCAACCGACAAGGGGAGCAAATTATCTTTCACCATAATTAACTATAGACAGAGCTACTAGGCTCTGTTTTTGTTTTATGGTAGAATTGAGTTATCAAAATAACTATTAATTTAAAAATATGAAAAAAGAATTAATACTCAAAATATTTGTTGTTATTGCCTATATTGCTATGTTATCAGTTAATTACCTCGCTAATGCTTTACCTATTGGTGGAGTAACAACTGGCCAGGCGTCAGATAATTTTGTTAATCTCTTTACGCCAGCTGGTATAACTTTTTCAATTTGGGGGCTTATCTACTTATTACTTTTGGGATACACAATTTACCAGTTTAATATTTGGCAAAAAAGTGATAAACAAGAAAAAATATTTATAAAAGTTAATAAGTACTTTATACTAACATCTCTTGCTAATATTGCATGGATTTTTGCTTGGCATTACGGTATAATCTGGTTAGCACTTTTAATTATGATTGTTCTTTTATCACTTCTTATTAAAATTGCCAATATTATTAACAATAATGAATACTCAATTTTAAATACTATATTTATTCGTTTACCTTTTAGTATTTATTTTGGCTGGATTACCATCGCGACAATTGCAAACGTAACGATTTTTTTACAAAGTATTAGCTGGGATGGCTTTGGGGTTTCAGAACAAATTTGGACAATTATTGTTTTATTAATTGGAACAGTTATAGGTATTACAAGAATGGTTAAAGATAAAAATATCTATTATGGTTTAGTCTTGGTCTGGGCCTATGCTGGTATTTGGTTAAAGCATACTTCGCAAGATGGTTTTAACTCAAATTATACAAACATTATCAATGTTGTCATTCTATGTTTGGTTCTTTTTGTAATAAGCATTGGTTATTTAGCGTTCAAAAAAAAGACAAGAAAGTAAATATAATTGTACGGTAAAAATTATTTATTACTTAATGTCAACACCGACATCATCGACAATATATTTTTATTAAATCCCTGGCGGATTTTGCATATATATAGTCGTGGGGTAACTATACTATATAAAGTAGGGTTGTTGGGTGGCTAGACCCCCCTAATTCTAATAAGAAAGCATTAAAATAGTTCTAACGTCGTCCATCGCACGGAGCCGCTAAAATATCGCTTAACCAAGCGGTATTTTTTTATACCCCGAATAGGAATATTTGCAAGGTTAGAACCTTTGTTGGTTTTGGAAGTGTTTTGTGATAGAATGTATTAAAAGGTAGAAGATTATGTACAATCACGAACCAAATAATTATATTTGCCCAATTTGTATTGCAATATCTGAAAAAGAGACAAGAGATACTTGGATAAAGCAAGCGGATATTGTTTATAAAGATAATTTTGTTACTGGTTTTATTAGCTCTAAATTTATTAAGGGTAACGAAGGCCATATTTTAGTTGTTCCAAATAAGCATTTTGAAAATATTTACGATATACCAGAAAAATTTATTTGTTATGTCTTTAATGTAGGCAAAAAAATAGCTGTTACCTTAAAAGAGGTTAGAAAATGTGACGGAGTAAATTTTGTTCAGAATAATGAACCCGTAGCTGACCAGCACGCATTTCATTATCATTTACATATAATCCCTAGATTTAAAGGAGATAACTTTAACGAAGAATTTTCTAAGGCCAAAAAATCCAAACCAAAGGACAGAATTAAATATGCAAAAGCTATTCGTAAAAATTTAAAATAATAATTAGATAAAACAGGTTCTAACGTCGTCTAGCCAACGGAGCCGCTAAAATATCGCTTAACCAAGCGGTATTTTTTTATACCCTTCATCGGAATATTTGCAAGGTTAGAACCGCTGTTGGTTTTAGGGGTGTTTTGTGGTAGAATTAGTATATGAAAAAAAATATTGTAATCACATTTGTTTTAATTTTAGCCTTGACAATCTTTGGATTATCTTTTTTTCTATCAGGTAATTTAAAGCCAGAATTAAAATCTTTAAAAAATGACCCTATTGTTAATATGACATATGATAATGCAGAGCTGATTAGGAAATTTGAAAAACCTGAGGGTAAAAGTTTAGGAAAGCCATTATACGCGACAATTCTTCTAAGATATAAAATTATAAATCAGGAAGAAAGTGAACAAGTATTTAATAATGCAATAAAAAATGCAGAAAATGTTGGATGGAAAAGAGACCTTGAATGGAAAGGTAGTGCTTTTAGTGCTGAATTTGAGAAAGAAATGAAAACGGGGAAAGCCAAATTACTAATTATTTTGGCAAATGATGATTATAGTGATAAAAACAGTAAAAAAGAATTAAGCGTAAGTCTTGACCATCGTTAAAAATTCCGTATATTTAACCAAAACAGGTTCGAACGTCGTCTAGCCAACGGAGCAAGTAACTTTGGTGAGACTGACCGAAGTGAGTTCGAAGAAATGCCTTATTTAAGGCATTTTTATTTTGGTAAAATTTAACAAAATAAGTTATTTATTTGGACAGAAACCGGAATCGAACCGCTAAACACCTTATTATTATTGACTTTTGGGTTAAAAAATGTAAACTTAAATAAAATTAACCTGACGAGAAAAGAGGGTTGATTTTTTTATGGTTTAAAATTGATCATTACAACTTAATGTATTTTATTGAATTTATAACCCTTAAAAAAGGAGAAAAGAATGTGTCAACCAGTTAATGTCTCTTGTGGTAAGTGTAAAGAGTTAAAAGAAAGTTTATGGCCCTTAGGAGAAGGCGTGTGTGATCAGTGTTTGGTCGAAAATTATGATTTAAGTGAGGTTATCGCTAAAACTTGTAGTTGTTTGCATGAAAAAGCAAAAAAACTTTTTGGAAAAGGAGATTCAAGATGAGTAATGTTAATCATTGGTTAAGAAAAGATGGAGATGATGTTGAGCGTTGTTTTAATGTTGAAACAACTAAACCGCTAACCCCAGACAAAGAGGAGATATTATTTTTCCTGCTTGCAAATGGATTCGACAAAGATAGGGTAGTAAATAGTTCTGGGCTTAATGGAAATGTTATTGAAGTTGGCCCAAGGATGAATTTTGAAACCCCTTGGTCTTCCAATATGGTTTCAATTTGTCAATCTATCGGCCTTGAGGAAGTAACTCGTATTGAACGATCAAGAAGACACGTTGTTCCTGTTGGTGCTTCAAATGATCTGTTTATTGCAGGTCATCATGATAGAATGACAGAGTGCTTATATCCTGCGCCTTTAACTACATTCTCAACAGGATTAGTCCCGGAAGATGTATATGAAGTTCCTCTAATGGAAGGTCCTGATATACTAAGAGAAATTCCTGGAATTTCTATGGATGATTGGGATCGTCAGTTGTATTATGATTATTTTGTGAAAAGGTATAATCGAAACCCAACTATCGTTGAAATTTTGGATTTAAACAATGCTAACAGTGAGCATTCTCGCCATGGTTATTTCAAAGGTAAACATGTTTTAGATGGCAAGGAAATGCCAGAAACTTTGTTTGAAATTGTTATATCAACTTGGAAGGCCAATTCAGGAAATAGTGTTATTGCATTTAAGGATAACTCTAGCGGAATATATGGACGAAAAATTCAGACAATTATTCCTATTACTCCTGGCAGAACGACATCTTTTGAAAAGAAAACATGTCTTTATCATATTACTTTTACTGCCGAAACTCACAACTTTCCTACCGGAGTTGCTCCATTTCCCGGAGCGGCAACTGGTACAGGCGGAAGAATCCGTGATGGTCAGGCAACTGGTCAGGGAAGCTTAGTTGTAGCTGGAACTGCTGGGTACTGTGTATCCAATTTGTTTATTCCTGGCTATGAGCTTCCATGGGAGCATGAACATGAACGTCCCGACACTTTGGCAAGTGGCTTAGAGATTGAGCTCGAGGCTAGCAATGGGGCTAGTGACTATGGTAATAAATTTGGTGAACCTCTTATTCAGGGTTTTACCAGATCTTTTGACATGAGATTGCCTAATAAACAACGTTGGGGATTTTTAAAGCCGATTATGTTTACTGGCGGAGTGGGGCAGATTGCAGATGGTCACACAGAAAAAGATGATCCAGAAAAAGGTATGTTGATAGTTCAAATTGGCGGACCAGCTTATCGGGTTGGTTTTGGTGGCGGAGCTGCTTCCAGCCATATTCAGGGTGATCAAGCTGCTAAGCTTGACTTTAACGCAGTTCAGCGAGGAAATCCAGAAATGGAACAAAAGATGAATCGCGTTATCAGAGCTTGTGTTGAAATGGGAATCAATAACCCTATAGCAAGTATTCATGATCAAGGTGCCGGTGGACCAGCTAATGTTCTTAAGGAGCTTGTTGAAAAATCAGGCGGGAGAGTTGACATTAGAAAGATTAATGTTGGCGATCCTACCATGTCGATTCTTGAAATTTGGGTAGCCGAATTTCAGGAAAGAAATGGCTTTCTTATTTCTTTTAATCGAATTGAAGAATTTAAAGCAATTTGTAAAAGGGAAAAGGTTAATTGTGAAGTTCTTGGCGAGGCAACTGATGATGGTATTTTTATAGCCTATGATTCAGCTGATAATACAAAGCCAGTTGAGCTTAATCTGAAAGAACTTTTAGGTGAGGATGTACCTCAAAAAACCTTTGAAGACAAAACTGTTGATCCTGAGCTTGAACCATTTATAATGCCTGATGGTGAAACATTTAAGGACGCTTTAACAAGAGTCCTTAAATTACCATCCGTTGGTTCTAAAAGATTTTTAACCAACAAGGTTGATCGATGCGTAACAGGGCTTGTAGCTCAACAACAATGTTGTGGACCCCTTGGGTTAACTGTTAGTGATTCAGCAGTTATTGCTCAGAGTCATTTTCCAAATAAAAACGGTAAATATTCTGGAGCAGCTATATCAATTGGAGAACAGCCTATTAAAATGTTAGTTAATCCAGCAGCCGGAGCAAGAATGGCAGTTGGTGAAGCAGTAACTAATATGGCTGGAGTAAAAATTGATGGACTTGATTTGGTTAAATGTTCAGCTAACTGGATGTGGGCACCAAAGCTTTCTGGCGAAGGAGTTGCTTTATACGAAGCGGCCGGAGCTATGCGTGATGTTATGATTAAACTTGGCGTTGCAGTAGATGGCGGCAAGGATAGCCTTTCAATGGCTACCAGAGTTGGTAAGGAAACTGTTAAATCGCCCCGTGAACTGGTAATTTCTGCTTATTCAACGATGGAGGATGTTACTAAGGTTGTTACGCCAGATATTAAGAAGCCAGGAGAAACTGTTCTATTGCATATAAATTTTTCACCTGATCATAAATGTCGATTAGGTGGATCAGCGCTTGCTCAGGTATATGGACAAATTGGGGACGAATCTCCTGATATGGATAATCCAGAGATTGTTGTTGAGGTATTTAATACTATACAACACTTAATAGATGAAGAGCTGATATTGTCAATTCATGATATTGGTGATGGCGGTTTATTTACCACATTGCTTGAAATGGCATTTGCTGGAAATTGTGGCTTGAAAGTTTCATTAGACGGAGAAGATGAATTTTCTTCTGCATTTGCTGAAGAACTTGGCCTTGTAATTGAGTGTGAAGAAAAGAAAGTAATGGAAATCATGGAGTATTTTTTGTGGGATAATACCATTTTGTGTAGTGAGGTTGCTGAAACAATCAAAAAGAAACAAATCACTGCCCATATGGATATGACTAGAAAATTAATCCTTGATGAATCTATGATATCTCTTCGACAGATCTGGGAAGAAACCAGCTATCAGCTCGATAGATTACAGGCTAATCCAGAATGCGTAGAGAAGGAAAAGGAAAATATTTTTGACCGTACTGGACCTACGTATAACCTTTTATTTGAGCTAAAAGAAACCGCACCAGAAGTTTTTCTATTAGAAGATAAGCCAAAAGTTGCCATACTTCGCGAAGAAGGGTCAAATAGTGATCGTGAGATGACCAGTGCATTTTTTCAAGTTGGCTTTGAGCCATACGATGTTACTATGACCGATCTTCTTAACGGAGACGTTTCTCTTGATATGTTTCAAGGCTTGGCAGCAGTTGGTGGATTTTCTTATGCCGATGCCCCAGAGAGTGCTAAAGGCTGGGCGGCTGCTATTTTATTTAACGATAAACTAAGAAAGATGTTTGATGATTTTTATAATCGTCCGAATACATTTTCTCTTGGAATCTGTAATGGTTGCCAGTTGTTTGGTCTTCTAGGGTGGGTGCCTTGGAAGAATATAGATCATAAGAATCAGCCAAGATTTGTTCATAATGACTCTGGCAGATTTGAATCAAGATGGTCAACTGTGACTATCCCAAAAAATAATTCCATCATGTTGCAAGGCATGGAGGGCAGTGTTCTTGGGATACATGTAGATCATGGCGAAGGAAGATTTAAGTGTCCTGATAAAGAATTGTTGAAGGAAATTTCAGAAAATGGTCATGTTGCCCTTACGTATGCCAATGATGACGGGAGTTTGGCAGAAAGAGGAGATTATCCTTTTAATCCCAATGGATCGATATTGGGTATAGCTGGCCTTTGCACGACTGATGGTCGTCACACAGCAATGATGCCACACCCAGAACGAGCATTTATTAATTGGCAATGGCACGATAAGTCGCAACAGAGCAAGGAAGATCTTGACGCAAAATCACCATGGTTTAAAATGTTTCAGAATGCCTATGAGTGGTGTATGAAAAACAGATAACCCTTAATCGGTCCCTATTCACTGGGTGGATGGGGATCGCAATTATTAACGGAGGTAAGAGTATGATAGATTTGTATAAGCAGGATGGAGTAGATATTGATGCCGGAGATGTTTTTTCTAAGTTTTGTAACGGGATTAACATGAGTACGTACGAGCTTTCAAAACATGTTAAGATATTTGATTTCTCACGTGGTAATTTTCGTGGACCCAAAGGTTATGAATTCATTAATTTGCCCGAAGGCTGTAAGCATACAGGCGGAATGGATGGAATCGGTACAAAGGTTGTAATTATTGTGGCAACTGGGAACGTATTTACTTCTGCCAGTAACGTTATTGCTATGACTGCCATGGACATCACTCGGTGGGGCGGATTACCACTTCTTTTTATGAACACCTTTGATGTTCGGTCGTTGGGCGATGTTAATTCAGAAACTTTTCATTTATGCCAGGATGTCATGAAAGGGCTTCAGGATATTGCACATTCTGAGAATTATGTTCTGTTTACTGGAGAAACTGCTGAGCTCGGTCTTTGTATCGGATCTGAAAATCCAAACTCGAGTCTGATGTTTAATTGGTGTGGCGCTATGATGGGGGTTTATCATCCTGAAAAGATGATTTTAGGTGATACTCTGAAGCCCGGGCAAGTTATTATTGCTCTTCGTGATGATTTCCGCAGCAATGGCATTAGTTCGGTTAGAAAAGCTCTGGCCATGAAATATGGACCGGATTGGTGGAACAATCCATACGCAACAGAAGATATATTAGCCTGTTCCTCACCGTCAGTTCTATATGACAGAATGTTGAACACCGCTCATGGTTGGTTTGACGATGATCCTATGAAGGCCAGGTTTAATATGCACTTGATTGTGCATTTATCTGGCGGTGCTTTTGAGTCTAAATTAGGTGGTGATTTACTTAAGCCACTTGCCTTGTCTGCGGAATTGACTGACTTATTTGAACCGCCAGAGATAATGGTAAAATGCGCAAAGTGGCGGGGCATGAAACCAGAGGATTGTTATAAGACCTGGAATGGAGGCCAGGGAGCAATTGTGGCCGTGGATGCTGATCAGGCAGATGATTTTGTTTCATTTTCCAGTGAGTTTGGTATTGAGGCTAAGGTTGCCGGAGAGATAACCGGAAAGAAAGATCATACAGTTTCGATTGTATCAAAGTTTGGTAATGGAGAAATATTCAAATACTAAAAAAGCCTGAAAAAGGCAAGCAAAAAGGGAATTGCGTATAAAATACGTGGCTCCCTTTTTTAATTGGACTCAAGCCTATTGAACAATTAAAAAAGGTTAAAAATACGTGAAACCGACCGGTTTGGGGTTCGAGCCTTCTTGTTAGAGCCACTAAAATATCGTTTAACCAAGCGGTATTTTTTTATACCCCGAATAGGAATATTTGCGAAGTTAGAACCAGTGTTGGTTTTGGTATTTTTTTGTGGTAAAATTAGGGTAATATCAATATTTTTTAATTTATGGCAAATCAAGAATTAATTGAATGGATAAAGGAAAACAGGAAAAGGGGTTTTTGCAATAAAGAATTGTGCGATTTATATTTGAAGAATGGCGGTAGTTTATTTGATTATAAGGCAGCTGAAAAAAATACTAACATTGAAGAAAATTCAAAAAAATTAAACATAAATAAAAAGATTGATATAAATAGGGTTCCAAAAAAAATACAAGGTTTAATTTTCGGCCTTTCAATTGGTTTAATTTCTTGGTTGTTTTCCTTTCCTTTTTACATCGGATTTAAATTTGTATTTTTAGTACTTGAAGTACTAAGTATAATATTGAGTGCATTTCCTTGGGTTCTTTGGGCTTTTTTAGACATTATTATGGTAGAGGCGGGACTTTATATACCTAAGGCTAATTGTGCGACTACTTTTTTAATGTTTCAATTTAATTGTTTTTCCTCTTATTTTGTAATTTTTATTCCAGCTTTATACTTTTATATTTTTCCTCCAAATAAGAAGACAATAAAAATATATATTATTTTAAATGTATTAGGAATAGTTTTAATACTAATAGGGATACTCTCACTTCCATGGGCTATACACTCTTTTGGTCGCTAGTTAATGTCTATAGTCAACTTTTCAATCTTTTTCTTAATTTCATTCCAATTAAAAGTTCTAAACGCTTCCAATAGGGGGAGCAGACATATATTATACATATAAAAGACAGAGCTACTAGGCTCTGTTTTTGTTTTGTGGTAGAATTGGAGTAAGATTTGTAAAAATAAAATTATAGATTTTTTTGAGTAATTTAAAAATTATAAAATGAATATAAAAACATCTTTCTTTTTAGCACTTACTTCTATAAAAAGGGGAAATAAAGGGACATTGGCAATGACTATATTAATTATGACACTTGCCTATGTTAACCTTGTATTTATTTCATCTGTTTTTGGTGGCATAGTGGAGGCTATAAACACACAATCAATTGATAATCAATATAGCAACATTGTAATAGAGCCAGCGATTGATGAAAAGTATATAAACAATAGTGAGGCAATAGAATTAATTACAACAATCCCAGGAATTATTGGAAGGTCTGATCATTATGTTGATAATTCTATTATCAAATACGATAAATATAATGACGGAAAAAACATAAAAAGTGGTAGATGGCCATTAAAATCTATAGATCCATTAGAAGAAAAAAAAGTCACAAAAATTCATGAATCTATGATAGAAGGTTCTTTTTTGGAAACAATGGACAGAGATCAGATAATAATAGGAAAAGAAGTAGCCGGTAATTATGGTGGCAGCTTGAACCACTTAAGCCTTGGAGTTTCAGTCGGTGATAAAATAGACGTATATTTTAATAATGAGATAAAAAGATCATATACAGTTAAGGGTATTTTTAGTACCAAGAGCACTCAGGTTGACCAAATGGTTCTTGTGACAAAAAAAGAGATGGAGTCTGTTTTGCAGGTGCATAATAGAGCATCAGAAATACTAGTTAAAATTGAAGACACTGGTAATGAGGATTATTATATAGGTGAAATAAGACGATTGGGTTTAAAAGATGAAGATATAAAAAAATGGAGCGACTTGATGGGTTTTACATCAAGTGCTAGTACTAGTTTTACCATGATTAGTATTATACTTGGAGTAATTGGAACAATCGTAGCTGGGATCACTATATTTATTATAATATTTGTAAGTGTTGTAAACAAAAGAAGGCAAATTGGAATATTAAAAGCAATTGGCATGACAGAAAATACAATTGTTTTATATTTTGTTATGCAGGCTTTATTTTACGGTGTTATAGGAGTTATTTTTT
>Ga0233446_1000703_pt1 | contig 31076 bp, 27 predicted proteins | sample SI_124_October20_4_FD_182780 | JGI IMG/M metagenome (GOLD analysis project Ga0233446, IMG submission 182780) | Seawater microbial communities from Saanich Inlet, British Columbia, Canada - SI_124_October2016_120_MG | ecosystem: Environmental > Aquatic > Marine > Inlet | place: Canada: British...
GTAAAATAAAGAACAAAAAAAAAAAAAAAAGATACAAAAAGCTGTACTAAAAAAATCAAAAAAAAGAAGGTCTTACTGATTTTTCCCATTTTAGTTTTTTTATACAAAAAAAGACCTCCCAAAAAAACAATGAATGATAAATAGAGAAAAAATGTTTTATCTTGTATTAATTCAATTAAAAACATATTTTAAAAAATATTTAATTTAATCCTACCATAAAACAATCAAAATATAAATCACCCTGTACCAAAGTCGCAGGGTGATTTATTAAGAATGTATTTATTTTAAACAGTAACCTTACATCATTGGCATTCCACCGCCCATTCCTGGCATTCCAGCAGGTAACCCACCGGCTTCACCTTTTTCACTTGGCTTATCAGTTACCACTGCCTCAATGGTTAAAAACATAATCGCTGCAGAAGTTGCATTTTGCAATGCGCTTCTTGTAACCTTGGTCGGGTCGACAATTCCTGCTTTCATTACATCTTCTTCGAATTTATTAGTTGCCGCATTATAACCAAAGTTTTTATTTCCAGCTCGATGTTCTTTTAGAATTTCATACAAAACCAATGATCCATCTTTACCAGCATTGCTAGCAATTTGTTTAATTGGCTCTAAAATAGCATTATCAATTATTTTTTCTCCTGGTTTTAATTTAGTTCCATCTTCACTTTCTTCTATTAACTGATCAACAGCCTCTCCTGCAACGGCTAGCGCAATACCACCGCCAGGGACAACACCCTCTTCAACAGCAGCTTTAGTTGCAGCTAACGCATCTTCGATTCTATCTTTCTTCTCTTTCATTTCTGTTTCAGTTGCTGCCCCCACTTTAATAACAGCTACACCGCCAGATATTTTAGCAAGACGTTCTTGTAACTTTTCTTTATCAAAATCACTATCACTAATTTCAATTGCTTTTTTAATTTGACTAACCCTATCTTTAATTTTACCTTCCTCGCCCTTACCTTCTACAACTGTTGTGTCATCCTTAGTAGAAACTACTTTTCTAGCCCTACCAAGATCTTCAATTTCAGTATTTTCTAATTTTAAACCAACTTCTTCTGAAATTACTCTACCACCAGTTAAGATAGCGATATCTTCTAACATCTCCTTTCTTCTGTCTCCAAAGCCAGGCGCTTTAACAGCTAAAACATTAAAAGCTCCTCTAAGTTTATTAACCACAAAAGTTGCCAAAGCCTCACCTTCAATATCATCGGCAATAATCACTAAATCTTTCTTACCAGATTGAGCCAGTTTTTCAAGTAACGGTAAAATTTCTTGTAAAGAAGAAATCTTTTTATCGGTAATTAATATGTAGGGGTCTTCAAATTCTGCTTTCATTGTGTCAGAGTTGGTAACCATATAAGGGGAAACATAACCTCTGTCAAATTGCATTCCCTCTACAACCTCTTTAATAACTCCAAAGGCTTGGCCCTCTTCCACAGTAATAACTCCATCCTTGCCAACAGACTCCATTGCCTCGGCAATGATATTACCAATTTCTTTATCGTTAGCTGAAATCGAAGCTACTTGAGCAATTTCTTCTTTTGAAGAAATTTGCTTGCTCATTTCTTTTAAATTATTAACTATTTTTACTACTTTCTTTTCAATTTCAATTTTAATATCAATTGGACTAACTCCAGCTGACACCATCTTTAATCCTTCTTCAATTATTGATTGAGCTAAAATAGTAGCCGTAGTAGTTCCATCTCCAGCGATATCTCCTGTTTTACTTGAAGCCTCTTTAACAATTTCTGCTCCAATATTTTCAAACTTATCTTCTAGTTCAATCTCTTTGGCAACGGTTACACCATCTTTAGTGATAGTTGGTGCTCCAAAGCCCCTATCCAAAACAACGTTCCGTCCCTTTGGGCCAAGAGTAACCTTTACAGTGTTAGCTAGTTGATCAGCCCCTTTTTTAAGAGCAGATCTTGCTTTTTCGTCAAATAATATTTGTTTTGCCATATATTTTTAAAATTTTATTAATAATTAATCTAGAATTGCAATTATATCACCCTCAGATACAACTAAAACATCCCGTCCGTCAACCTTAATTTCATCTGGACCGTATTTTTTAAATAAAATGGTGTCACCAACCTTAACACTCATTTCCAATCTTTTTCCCTCAGAATTTAATTTACCAGGACCAACGGCGATAACTTCGCCTTGTTCCGGCTGTTCTTTGTTAACTGTTTCCGGTAAAACAATACCCGATGCAGTTTTTTCTTCTTTTTTTGCAGGCTTCAAAATAACATTGTCGCCAAGTGGTTTTATGTTCATAAAAAAAATAAAAGCTAACTTATAAATTAATTTTTATTAATTTATAGGTTAGCACTCTTAATAGTTAAGTGCTAATTATTTTTTCATTATAACAATAGTTTTACAACTGTCAAGGGATAAACAGTCATCACAAATAACCTTGATTTAAGCTAAATTTAAGCTATAATGAAAAAAAAGATAACCACATGTTTGGTTGCTGGGCCTATCGTAGAATACCCGATTTGTCCAAAATCCCCATATTTCGGTAAATTTCCCCCAAACTTTTTTTGCCGATATACTTATATCACCTCAAAAAGTTTGAAAAAAATTTTCTCGAAATCTGAAAATTTTTCTTCAAAAGCGCATTCTGCGGTAGGCCCTAATTTATTTTGGAAAAAAACATGAGTTTAGAAAAAAAAATAGCCCACAATACAATAATTCAAACCTTTGGTAAATTCATCTCTATAACCCTTGGGGTTATTGCTCTTGGCATGATGACTAGATACCTAGGTCCGGAAAAATATGGTCAATACACTATTGTTGTAGCTTTTTTACAATTTTTTGCAATTTTATCCGATATGGGGTTACAACTTATAACAGTTAGAATGATATCTGAACCAAACGCTGATGAAGAAAAAATATTAAATAATATTTTAACTTTAAGAATTTTTATTAGCATTGTTGTGCTAGCTCTTGCACCGCTAGTTGTAGTTTTCTTCCCCTACCCGTTAATAGTTAAAATTGCTGTTTCTGTTTTTATTGTTTCTTTTTTCCTAACTAGCCTTATCCAAGTTCTAACCGGACTTTTTCAAAAAAAATTACAAATAATAAAAGTTACAATCGGAGAAGTTGTTGGTAGAATATTTTTAATTCTATCAATATACATAGCTATCTATTTTAACCTTGGCCTTCTTGGAATAATGTCAGCCGGTATCATAGCTAATTTAATTAATTTTGGTTATCTTTTGAAGGCTACCCAAAAACTACTTAAAATTAAACTGGCCTTTGACTTTGATATCTGGAAACAAACCCTACAAAAATCTTGGCCAATTGCTGTTTCTATTGCTTTTAATTTGATTTACTTAAAAACAGATACAATAATATTATCTCTTTATCACCCACAAATTGATGTTGGTATTTATGGGGCTAGTTTTCGTTTTTTAGAAATACTAATAATGATTCCAACTATGTTTATGGGATTAATGTTGCCACTCCTATCAAATTACTGGGCAGAGAGAAACATCAAGGAATTTAAAAAAATGCTACAGATGGCTTTTAATGTAATTATAATGATGGTAGTTCCTATGGTGGTTGGAACACTGTTCCTTGCTGAGCCGATTATGATTTTGGTAGCCGGTAAAGACTTTGCCATGGCCGCCCCTGTGTTAAAAATAATAGTTTTAGCCTCAGCCATTGTTTTTATCGGAACCCTTTATGGACACACAATTGTGGCAATAGAAAAACAAAGAAAAATGATATGGGCTTATGGAATTACCGCTGCAATAAGTTTAAGTGCTTATTTTTTAGTCATCCCTAAATTTTCTTATTTTGGAGCTGCTTGGGCAACGGTCTTTGCCGAAAGTTTAATAACTATTGCGACTTTTTGGATGGTAACAAAAACAACTAAAATATGGCCTAAATCCAAAATGGTTTTTAAGGCTCTATTTGCCAGTAGTATAATGGCAATTATTCTATATTTTATCAAAGATCAAAATATCTTCATCTCTTTAATTCTTGCTGTTATTACCTATTTTGGATCTTTGTATTTAATTAAAGGCTTTTCCAAGGATTTTATCCAAGAAATAATTAAAATAAAATGATTTATTTTTTAATAATTTATTTTTTAATTTTTAGCTTTATTGCTTGGCGTAATTTGCCTAGTGCTTTTGCGATACTTATTGTACTTCTCCCTGCCTACTTAGTTCGTTTTTATATCTGGGCATTCCCAACAACCTTACTCGAAGGAATGATTGTAGTAATTATTGGAACTTGGTTTATACAAACTGGTTTTAAACAAGTGGTTAAAAGACACAGAAAAGAAATTCCTTATCAAAAATTTCCTTTTCAAAATCAAATAATTTTAATAATGCTGGCCTCAATAATTTCCGTTCTTATTGCTCCGGATTTCTACAAAGCTCTTGGTTTGTGGCGAGCTTATTTTTTAGAGCCAATTTTACTCTTTTTAATTTTTATTCAAACTATAAATAATAAAAAAGATTTTAAAAAAATACTGTATGCCCTTGGAATTTCTGCGCTAGCCATATCTATTTTTGCAATCTACCAAAAAATAACCGGAAAGTTTATACCAGAACCAATGTGGCGCCCAGAAGAAGTAAGAAGAGTTACTAGTTTTTATACTTCACCTAATGCTGTTGGTTTATTTTTAGCTCCCATTACGATGGTTTATTTAGGGTGGCTCAAAGAAGGAACAAATATTTTTTCCACTTTATGGAAAATAACTATCTTATCCCTTTCTCTTTTAACAATCTTTTTTACAGTCTCTGAGGGAACCTGGATTGGCTTGCTTGGAGCTTCTTTATTCTTCTTATTTTTTTACGTAAACCAAAAAATACAAAATAAAACTTATATTAAAAAAATAAAAATTACCCTAGCTACACTTATATTAGCTATTGTTATTCTGAGTCCATTTTACTTTAATTTTATTCAAGAAAAATTTAATCAAATTATTGAAAATAAATCTGCGCAAAACCGCTTAATTCTTTGGCAAGGATCTGGGGATTTTTTAACTCAAAACTATAAAAACTTTATCTTTGGAGCTGGAATCTTTGGCTTTCCCAAGGTTCAAGATAATTTTCGTGATCCACTAAAACTAGAAGCGCATATATACCCACACAATATATTTTTAAATTTCTGGCTAGACCTTGGCTTACTTGGAGCTATCGCTTTTATGTGGCTTATATTTTCGTTTTTAAAAAAATCTTATCAATTAATTAAAAAATATAAATCACCTCTTGTAATAGGATTAACATCTTCAATGATAACCATTTTAGTTCATGGGTTAATTGACGTTCCCTATTTTAAAAATGATTTAGCTATTCTTTTCTGGGTAATCATTAGTCTCCTAATAATAAAGGAGTTATTATTAAAAAAAGAAAAATTATTGACTAAATCGTAGTATGTTATCTAAATATAAAAATTTTATAACCAAAAAATTTACCAACATAAATATTAAACTATTTTTGGGATTTCTGATAAACATAATTTTCTCAATTATTTTAATTAATTTTCTACTTTTAGAGTTTGCCTTACAAAAAGCATCCCTAAGGCTGGCTTCACTTAGCGAGTTGTCTTTTTTGTTTTTATTCCTAGCTCTGGTTTTTTCTTTTTTTATACCCATGGTCTTAATAAAAATAAATAAAAAATTAATAGATAAAAATAAAATAATTAAATATTTTTCTATTTTTCTCTTCTTTCAATACTACATTACTTTATTCTTATTAATAATTTATTTTAAAAACTCTAGGCATCTTTTTGATTTTACTTTTTTTTGGCACAATAAAACAGATGCTCTAACAACAGTAATTAATTCCCTCGATCCTTCATCTCTGATAAAAACATCTGTTACTGTAATTTTTATTTTAATAGCCGGAATATCTGCAACCCTAACGCTAAAGCCTATAAAGGTAAAAAATAAATATATACCAACTATTACCACCCTTTTAATCTTGGGTATTTTTTTAGGAATATCTTTTGGCGTTAAGGCAAGGACAAAACCCTACTTAATGCAATTTACAGAAAAAACATTTTCCTGGACTAAGGAAATTGAAAGAAATTATAATAAAAAATATGAGGCTGCTTTAAATAATTATTCAACAATAAATATTAATGAAGTTAGCTTTAATGATACAAAAAATGATTTTGATATATATTTAATCCACCTAGAAAGCATTAATGGTTTATTGGTAAATAAAGAGACGATGCCAAATGCTTTTTTGGAGATAAAAGAAGCTGGGGCCTACTTTAATAACTTTTATAGTAACACTGTTCAAACTATGAGAGCCGAGGAAAGCATTCTCTGCGCTGTTCCACCATCGCTTGATACCTATCTAATGAAAAAATACGACTTGGAGAAAATAACCTGTTTGCCAACAATTTTAGAAAAAGCTGGTTATAAAAATTTCTTCTTTAAAAGCCATGATTTAAGGTTTGGTAATTCATACGATTTTGCAAAAAAAATTGGCTTCTCTGAAGTATTAAGCAAGGAAATAATGAAAGAAGGAGATCCAGAATTAAAATGGGGATACAGAGAAGATGTTTTTTACAAAAGAATAACTGAACATCTAAAAAAATATGAAGGTAATCAAAAATTCGTATACATTGCCACTAGCTCTACTGGCCACTATCCATTTAATAGCTATGAATCAGGCTTAAACCTCCCGACAGAAGGTAGAAACATAAAAGAAAAACTAGCTAATAATATATACATACAAGACCACTACCTGGGAAAAATGTTAAAAATATTAAAACAAGATAACAGAAAAAAATATATCTTTATTTATAGTGATAACAGCTGGCCAATAGGACTTCATAAAGATAATCTATTTAATGAAAATAACGCCTATCAAGAAAACTTTAAAATTCCCCTATTTTTTGTTCCTATCAATGACAGTTCTTATGTAAAGGAGAAAACTGTAAATAATCCACATAGCCAAGTGGATATATTTAATAGCATATTAGATCTAATAAATCTAAAGAATTCTAGCTTAAACTATCTAGGAAATTCTTTTTATAATTCCTTAAATGAAGAAGTCGCGAGTAATAATTGTATTTTAAACATACAGCCATACAATGATAAATATTTAAGCTTCTTTAAAGATAATAAACATTATATTTATAATATTTTCAAAGAAGATTTTTTCTTTTTCGACCTCGACAAAGATCCACTGGAAAAAAATCCAATAAACACAAACGATAAAAATGTATTTTTAAATATCTACAATGAATGCACTGATTTTTCTGAAAAATAAAATAAACTTATTTGGCCTAACTATGCTATTTTTATTTTCTGGTATTTTTTTTGTTGAATTTTATTTAAGAAAAATCTTTAACGATAATGGCATCCCGCCACTTAATATTAAAATTGTTTCCTTTTTAACTATTGTTTTCTCGGGGCTCTTGTTTTTATACTTAAAACTAAAAAAATATCTAAAAACTAATGATATATCAAAAAAAGTTTTCACTTCGGCAATTTATCTTTTTATTGCTTTTCAGGTATTTCTAGTTTTAATCCCCCCTACTGGGTCGGCTGATGTATATAATTATATTTTTACCACCAAAGTATTAACCCACTACCAAGCAAACCCTTATCTTGTTCCCGAAGGATTCTTTAATAACGACCCACTTATTAACCTAACCTTCACCAGGGCTCATAATGTTGGTTTAATTTATGGCCCCTTATGGCTTTTGATTTATATAACACCATCACTCTTATCAAGCTTAGTAAACAATATTTGGCTTTCTGTTGTTTTTTTTAAACTAGTGGCAATTATCTTTAATATTGGGTCAGCTTATTTAATTTATAAAATACTAGAAATAATTCAAAAAAAATACAAATATATTGGAACAATTCTTTATATGTTTAATCCGTTTTTACTATATGAAATAGCAAACAATGGGCACAATGATATATTAATGGTTTTCTTTATTTTACTTAGTTTCTTTTTTTGGCTTAAAAATAAATATTATTTGGGGTTAATTTTTCTTATCTTGTCATCTCTAATAAAAATAGTGGCTATAATTTTATTGCCAATTTTTGTTTTAATAGCTATAAATAAAAAAAAGTTGCTTAAAAACAAGGCGACGTTTATAATTAATAGTGTATTAATATTTTTACTAATTTATTATTTGGCTTTTTTATTTTCTGGTGGAAATCCAACAATTATAGCGGGCATCCTTGATCAAGGAAAAGTATTTAATTTTCTTTCATTATCCCCGCTTCCGCTTGTTCTAAAATTACTAAAAATGAATCCTGGCACTATTAAGCTAATAAGTTCTTTAGTTTTCTTTATTTTATATTTTATTATTTTACTAAAAATAATTTTGGGTAAGGAAAAAAATAAAATAATAGAAAACTACCTAAATGTATTTATTATTTACTTTTTGACTGGAAGTACTATGTTTATGCCTTGGTATTTTATATGGGCCATCCCGCTTAGCATTCTTATTAACCAACAAAAAATTAACATTGCATTAACCACCCTAGGATTTGCCTCCTATACGATTCTTACATTGTTTATTGTTCACTTTTATCTTTAAATAAAACTCAATGAAATTAAACATTACAATTCCCTGCTATAACGAAGAAAAAATATTAAATAACAGTATTAATACTCTTTTTAAATTTTTAAATGAAAATATTGATGAAAAAGAATGGAATATTATTATTGTTGACAATAATTCTACTGACAACACAAAAAAGATAAGCAAACAATTAACTGAAAAATTTAATCAGGTTAAATATATTTTTACAGAAAAAAAAGGTAAAGGCATTGCCATAAAAACTGGCTGGAAAAAATTTGACGCTGATATTTATATTTTTATGGATGCAGATCTATCAACCGACTTATCATCATTGCCAAATTTAATTTCTGGCATTAAAAAAGAGGGGTATGACATGGTAGTCGGCTCAAGGTTTCATAAAAACTCAAACGTTAAAAGAACCCCCCTGAGAAAATTGATCTCTTATAGCTATCGATTGATAAAAAAAATACTAACAAAATCAACCATTACTGATGCACCTTGTGGATTCAAGTCTACAAATAAAGAAATAGTAAAAAAAGTTTTACCGCAAGTACAAGATAATGAATGGTTTTTTGATTCTGAGTTATTAATAATTACTGAAAATAAAGGTTATAAAATCAAAGAAATTCCTGTAAAATGGGAAGATATTCGAGAATCAGGAGATAGTAGCAGGGTTCAAGTTTTATCCCTTAGTATTAAATATTTTCTAAATTTAATTAAACTTAGAAAAAGAATTTAAAAAATTATGAAGATTCAAAAAAATACTTTGAAATCTTTTAAAAAAATAATCCCTCTGATATTATTTTTATTTTTTATATTAATTTTAATAACTACTACTAAAAATACTATCGGCAGCCCAAACGATGCATCAAGAATTGCAACTATAAAAAATTTAGTCGAAGAGAAAACATTAAATATAAATAAAACAAACTATGGCCCTTATGACATAATAAAGAGAGAGGGTAATTTTTATTCTTCAAAACCTCCCATTCTATCTGTAGCGGGATCGGGTATCTATTATTTAATTTATAACTTTCTAAATTTAAAACTACCGGATCATAATCAACCAACCGAACCAAACACCGCCTACTATTTAATAACTCTTTTTTTAGTTGGAATTCCATATTTATTATTACTCTTTTATTTTTATAAAACATTAAAGATGTTTAAAATAAACGAGTTTCATAAAATGCTTTTAACATCAGGCCTTGGGCTAGGTACTTTATATCTATCTTATAGCGGAACTTTAAATAATCATATTCCGGCCGGGAGTTTTCTTTTTATAAGTTTTTACTATTTACTTAAAACAAAGTTTAATGCTCAAAATAAAAATAATAAAATATACATTGCTTTATCTGGCTTTTTTGCCTCACTGTCAGCTGTGATTGACTTGCCAACGGGTCTAACTTTTTTAGTGCTTTTCTTTTTTTATTATTATCTAACTAATCAAGGAAAAAACTTATCTTATTATGTTTTAGCTGCTGTACCACTTATACTTATTCATCTATTTTTAAACATACAAATCACGGGTGATGTTCTACCAGCTCAATTCCATCAAGATTATTATAAATTTGAAAATTCTTATTGGCTCAAAACAGAAGGTATAGATTCTTACAACGATCCCCGCCTGCTATACTCATTTAATATCTTAATTGGTTCTCACGGTCTTTTATTCTATAATCCTCTTTTAATACTAGCCCTTTATGGCATATTCAAAGCAATCAGGGATCGTAGTCAATTTAAAAAAGAAGCCGTTATAACAATGATTGGCTTTTCAATAATTTTTTTATACTATACACTGAAAGTAAGGTCATACGGAGGCTCATCTTATGGCTTTCGCTGGTTTATAACAATAACTCCTCTCATTTATTTTTATACTATTTTGCTTTTTACTAACGAAAAATACATAAGATTAAGAAACTTTTTTCTTCCCCTCTTTATACTATCTTTGTTAATAACTTTCACCGGCCTACTGGCTCCATGGACAGCAACTTCAATAATATTGGAAAATGGAGAAAATTTAATAAGAATAAATTCTTCTTTTTTTGTAAATTTTTTTCGTTTCTTTATATTTAAATAAAAAATATGGAACATGAAAATAAAAAAATGATATCGCTTGTTATTCCTCTTTTAAATGAAGAAGAGTCTATTTTAAGATTGCACCAAAAAATTACCGAGGTACTAAAAAGAAATAATTACTATTTTGAAATTATTTATGTAGACGACGGGTCAACCGATGATTCGTTTAAAAAAATTAAGGATCTAAAAAACCACTCTGAAGATAAAATAAAAATAATTCAATTTAGAAGAAACTTCGGCAAAGCTGCTGATCTTTCGGCTGGCTTTAAGGAGGCTGAGGGTGATTTAATAATAACCATGGACGCAGACCTGCAAGACGAACCAGAAGAAATTCCTAAAATGATAAATAAAATTAATGAGGGTTATGATTTAGTTTCTGGATGGAAACAGGACAGAAAAGATCCCAAAATAAAATTACTTTCTTCTAAGATATTCAATTTTACAGTTTCATCGTTAACTGGGATTAAACTGCATGATTTTAATTGCGGATTTAAAATTTACCGACAAGAGGTTATTAAAAATATAAATGTCTACGGAGAACTTCATCGATTCCTGCCAGTTTTAGCTCACCAAAAAGGATTTAAGGTGGGCGAAGTAAAAGTAAAACATAACTCTAGGCAACACGGTATATCAAAATATGGACGATCTGGATTAAAAAGAATAAAGAATTATATCCTCGATACTATAAATATATTTTTAATAACAAAATACTCTAAAAAACCTTTGCATTTTTTTGGTAATGTTGGCCTGCTGTTTATCTTTCTTGGTTTTATAATAGAATCTTATTTAACCTATCTAAGATTAACTACCGGCAGCATCCAAAATCATACTCCGCTACTTATGCTTGGCATCCTGCTTATAATTATCGGGACTCAACTAATTTCACTTGGCTTACTTGGAGAAATAATTATTAGATTTAATCAAAAGAGAGATGATGTGTATAATATTAAGAAAAAATTAGTATGAGAATTTGTTATTTTGGAACCTACGAAAAAAATTACCCACGCAACAAAAACATAATAGAAGGATTAAAAATGAATAAAGTAGACGTAATTGAATGCCACGAGTCATTATTGGATGATATTGAAGATAAAATAAACCTTACCATTCTTACTAAAATAAAAATAGCCTTAAGGATAATAAAAACCTATTTAAAATTAATTATAAAAAAATATCAACTACCCAAAGTAGACGCTATTATTGTTGGCTATATTGGCCAACTTGATATGATTTTAGCTAGAATACTTTTTCCAACAAAAAAAATATTTTTTAACCCAATGATTTCCCTGTACGATACCATGATTAATGATCGCAAAGTAAGCAACAACCCTTTGGTTAAAAAATTTTTTTATTTAATGGACAAAATTAGCTGCCTACTTGCAACCAAGGTAATAGTAGATACGCCCGAACATGCTAAATATTTTAAAGATAAATTCAAACTACCAAGAAAAAAAATTAAATATGTATATATAGGGGCTGATAATAATATTTTCTACCCACTACCACCAGAGGAACCGGATAATGTTTTTAGAGTTTTGTTTTACGGTAAGTTTACCCCACTACAAGGAATAGAACATCTAGTGGAAACTGCTAATATTTTAAAAGAAGAAAAAGAAATAGAATTTAAAATTATAGGAACTGGTCAAACCTATAAAGAAATAACCTCACTAGCCAATAAGTTACAATTAAAAAATATAACTTTTGTAGACTGGGTCCCTTTTGAAGATTTACCAAAAAAAATAAATAAAGCTGATGTTTGCATCGGCGGTCACTTTGGATCAAGTAAAAAGGCTATGCGAGTTGTAGCTAACAAGGTTTTCCAAATTATAGCTATGAAGAAACCTATTATTATTTCTGACTCACCGTCATCTATTTCGGCTGGATTTATCGATAAAGAAAACTGTCTTTTTTGTGAAGCTCAAAATCCAGAAAAATTAGCCCGTAAAATTCTTAAATTAAAAAATGACACTAACTTAAAAAAGAAAATATCTCAAGGAGGCTTTGAATTATTTAAAAATAATTTTACACCCGAAAAAACTGCCAAAGAATTTAAAAATATTATTATTGAATACTCAAATAAAAATTCTTGGACACCGACTCCTGCTTATAAAATTAGAAAAAAGGTAATCTTAGATTATTTAAAAAAGAAAAATGTTAAATTAAAAAACTTTCTAGAAATAGGCATTGGTGGGGGAAATTTAATAACTGATCTTAAAAAAATATCCATAAAAGGCTCTGGGGTAGACATATCTCAAGAGGCCATTGAAGCAGTTAAAAATTTAACAGATGAAAAAATACAAATAAGCAAAAAAAATTTCTTGGAAATGGAGGAACGTGACAAATACGATCTAATTATCGGTCTAGAACTAATTGAACATTTAAAAGATGATAAAACCGCCTTAAAAAAAATAAATCAACTATTAATAAAAGATGGGCTCTTGATTATATCTGTTCCGGCCCATCAAAGAAAGTGGAGCATTATAGATGAATGGGCTGGGCATTATCGTAGATATGAAAAAAAGGAAATAATAAAAATATTAAAAGAAGAAAATTTTCAAATAAAAGAAGTATATAACTATGGTTTTCCGCTTTTAAATATTCTATGGTGGGGAAGAAAAAAATTAGTAAAAACAAAAAATATAAAAAAAACACTTGAGGAAAACACTAAAAGAAGCGGAACTGATCGTCGATTAGAAAAAAGGTTTAAATTTTTCTTTAATGATTTTTTCATTTTACCATTTTATGTGATTCAAAAAATTTTTACCAACTACGACCTGAGTCCAGCCTATTTAATAGTAGCTAAAAAAATATCAAATGAAAAATAATTTAAACAAAAAAAATATTTTAATATTTTTATTTTTTGCTTTTTTAGTTTTATTTTTTACTAGAAATACGGTAAGCAACATTAATCCTGGATCAAGATTTATAACAATAGAATCTATTGTAGAAAGAAAAACCTTGGCAATAAATGAGAAACAAAATTATACCTGCGACAAAATACAAAGAGATGGTAATTATTATTCTTCCAAACCCCCAATTCTTACAACAACTGGATCAGGTATTTATTATGTTTTGCATAACTTTTTTAATTTATCACTACCAGGTAGTGGAATTGAAAAATATTTAAATGAAGAAAATTTAGCTGTTTATATAATAACATTAATTTTAGTGGGCATCCCCTATCTCCTACTCTTATTATTTTTTTATAAATCTTTAGGGTTTTTTAAACTAACAAAAGAAAATAAAATATTATTATTTTTAGGTCTTAGTCTCGGAACTTTATATTTACCCTATTTAACGACCTTAAATAATCATGTTCCAGCTGGCAGTTTTCTTTTTATAAGTTTTTACTATTTATTAAAAACAAAATTTAGCGAAAATAAAAAAGGAAATAAAAAATATATTACCCTATCTGGATTCTTTGCATCCTTAGCAGCAGTAATAGATCTACCAACTGGGTCAATCTTTCTTTTTTTATTCTTTATATATTTTTTAATTAATGAAGATAAGAAATATATTATCTATTATCTTCTAGCTGGAGCCCCAATAGTTCTTATTCATTTTTTTTTACAGATTCAAATTACCGGGGACCTCCTACCGGCCCAACTTCATCAAGAACTATGGGCTAAATCTTCTATTAAAACAGAAAGGGATGGGTTCTTGCTTTATATCTTTAATATTTTCCTAGGTGCTAGAGGATATTTCCTCTACACCCCGCTTTTAATTATTTCTTTTTGTTCAATCTTTAAAATTATCAAAAATAGACAAAGTAAATTTAGACAAGAAGCTATTATGACAGTAATTGCCTTTACCGTAATAACTCTTTTTTATATTTTAAGGGCAAGAGATTACGCTGGCTTTGCTTATGGCTTTAGATGGTTTATAGCTATAACACCTATTGTTTATTTTTTTACTGTTTTTGTATTTATAGAAGAATCATTAAAAAAACTCCGAAAATATCTATTAGCGGCCCTAGCCTCTTCTGTGGTCATTGCCTTTATCGGCATGTACAACCCATGGTCCATTCCACGATTAAAAATAGTAACTTCTGATAATAAAGAAATAATAATACACTCTCCAATTATATCAAATATAAATTCAATAGTAGAAGACTTACAGTTATTTCTTAAAAAATATACCTCTGTGCCAAAAGTACAAGATAATTAATAAGAATATATTTATTTATAATGCCGCAAGACCGCATAGTGTTAATATATATATAAGACTCCTCGGCTCGGAAATATAAAAATATTCATTTTTCTATTTCACTCGCCCTACGTCGCTTATAAAAATGAAAATCTTTAAAAAAATTAAAAAAAATGAACTAATTTTTGTTTTTGCTGTTGCTTTTTTTCTCATCCTTTTAACTTCATCACCTTACATATATGGACTATTAAAAGCACCGACAGGCTATCAATATCTTGGTATCCATATGGCTCCTTCTGATATTTTTGTCTATGAATCTTATGTAAATCAAATTAAAGAAGGTAATATTTTTTTGACTAATCACTTTCATAATGACTTAGTTGAGGAAAAAAACTTTAATATATTCTGGCTTGTAGTTGGATTATTTGCAAAAATTTTTAACCTACCGGCTCTTATTGCTATTCATCTTTTTAGAATTATTTTAATTCCACTTTGCTTGCTTTCAATATATCTTTTTTTATCATTATTTTTCAAAAATATATACAAAAGAAAAATTGCCCTACTTTTAATATCTTTTTCTTCCGGCCTAGGCGCAATACTCTCTCCTATAATTAGACCTTTTGCCTACATAGACGAAAAATCTGGTTACTTTGGCTGGCCAATGGATCTTTGGGTCTCTGAATCAAATACTTTTTTAACTTTTTACCACAGTCCCCATTTTATAGCCTCACTAATGTTTTTAGTTTTAATATTCTATTTTTTTCTACAGGCCCTTAATAAAAATAAATATACATGCAGCATAACCGCTGGCTTACTAGGATTAATTTATTTTAATTTTCATCCTTTTTATATTGTAACTATAGCTAGCGTTCTTCTAGGCTACCTTATTTTTTCTTTTATCATCTACCTTAAATTACGATATGACTTTTACTACGGCTCTCTCTCCAGCGCAATTTCATCTTTCGGGCTTAATTTTGGTAGCTCTGCTACGAAAAATCTCGCCCTCAAGCGAACTAACGCTGGAGAAAAACCCTCGCTACAAACCCATATCGTAATTCAAGGTAATAAACAAAAAGATTTATCCTTAAGAATATTAAAACATGGTATTGTTTTTGGGGCATTATCCCTTCCATCAATAATTTACCATATTATAAATACTATTGGTAATCCTATAATACAAGAAAAAGCTGCCCAAAATGTTTGCAAAACAACATCCATCCCCTTAACTATTATTAGTTTTGGCATCCCCCTACTTTTAGCAATCTACAGCATATATTATTTAATAAAAATAGATAATAAATTGATAAAAAAATATTCTTTTGTGATAGTTTGGCTTATAGTTAATTTCATTATAATTTATCTTCCTTTTTTAAATTTTCAAAGACGCCTAATCGAAGGAATTCAAATACCAATAATAATATTAGCCACAATATCAATTTTTATTATTTACGAAAAATATAAACACAAAAAATTACTTAAAATAATTATCAAGGATAAAGACATCTTAAGGCTTTACATTCTAATAATTCTAATTACACTATCCTTGTCAAATTTATATATTATGATGGAAGGCTTTCTTGCTATAAATCAAAAAATTCCTTATACAGAAAAAAGTAAGATTAAGGGGTTTGCCTGGATAGATAAAAATACAGATAAGGAGTCTGCTATATTATCCAATTCTTATCTTGGAAATATTATTCCCGCTTTTACAAATAGAAATGTATTTATTGGCCACTGGGTAGAAACAACTAATTATCAAGAAAAGCAAAATAACTCGAGATGGTTCTTTGAGGAAAATAATGAAGATCAACAAAAAAAAGAGTTTTTGAAAAACTCTCGTATTAATTATATATTTTACAGTGATATTGAGGAAAAAATGGGCGAATTTAATCCCAATGAAAAAGATTATTTAAAAAGTGTTTATAATCAAGATGGCGTTAAAATTTTTAAAGTATTGCCCTAACACTACGGCCTTAGTTCATAAAATTCATCTGAATAATCTACCTCTTCAATAAAATCAATTACACTACCAAATTTATTTAACTCAACATGTCCGGAATTAATATCAACTAATCTAACCCCTAAAGAATTTTCTTTTTCCAAAAAACTTTTAGGTACAATAAAGTTATAATGATTTATAATTTCATTCTCTGGGGTCCATTCCGATGATGGTAAAAGCCCATAAGACAATGGATAAATTTTTTGACCTACCACCTCATCACCTTTTACGGTCTCTAATACTAGTTGATAATTTTTATCCAAATCCTGGTTTATTAACCAAGAAAAAGAACACTTTAAAACTAATTTATCCTTATTAAATTCACTAGCTATAAAACACTCATTACTGTTAAGCTTAATTTTATCTTTAAACAATATAAACTCTGACCCGCCAACAGGGGGTTTTTTTTGCTCAACAAATAAAACCCCCAAGTCACCATCTCCTCGACCAAATAAGATATAACTATCTACAAACTTAATAATCCTAAAATCTTTTAAATATTCCCTTATTCTAAAGCCTCCTGTCATATACTGATCATGAAAACCCTCCTTGTTTTGAAATTGTAATTGATAGGTAATAAAATCATTAGCATCAATAATAAAATAATCGATGTTATCTGGTAACGTATAATCACCAAGAAAAAATTGCTTTTTTCCGGTAAAAGCATAGTGCAGAGAATAAAGATTTTCACGGCTTGATAAATTTGATAGAAAACGATAACTAGCCACAACTGAAGAATCTGGAGGAATGATATTAACTAATTTACTTAAAATAATTCTTTCGTTCCTAATTTCACTATCAAAAAAACCTTTAAACAGCCCCCAACTAGGTCCAATAAATAAATTTAGATAAATAGTAGCTACAATAAAAAAAATAACTAGAAATATTCTATCTTTAATTAAAATTTTAAATGTACTTTTAAAGTCAATTATTTTTTTACCTCTTGCATCGTCAACTTGAGCCCATTTATTTTTTTTATTTTCTCGAAAAATAAAAAAATTTTTAAGCCCATAAATAGAACTTATTATTAAAACAAAAACAAAAAAAACAGCGTAATGCGTAGTAAAAACAAGACTACTCCCCCCTTGATCACTTAAAAATATCTGAAGAAAGTGCGGCAGAATTAAAATGAGATATTTTTTTGAAAAAAGAGGTAAAAAAAGAAAACAAAAAAATAAAATAAAAATGATAACAAAATTATTATAAGTAAATAAATGAAAAAATATACCAAGAGGATTAGATAAAAGATTAAATATTAAACCAACTAAGCCGCTACTCTCCCCTAACCAGTTATAATAAATCAAGAACTTATAACTACTGTCTGGGTTAAAATAGGCGATTAATTTAAAAGAAGCAATAAACCAGATAGAAGAAATTATAATTGGAAAAAATATCCATTTTTTATTCTTTTTCAAAGTAACCCAAAAATCTTTTAATCTTTTTATTTCTAAAAAAGGTAAAAAACCAAGCATAAGAACCATTAAACTTACGTCTTCACGAACAAGAAGTGATAAAAATATAAATAATACAAATAGTTTAAAGTTTTTCTTTTTATAAAAATAAAAAGTAAACAGAAGAAGGGGCAAGGCTACTGGTAAAACATGGAACTCAAAAATATTAATATTCCATAAAATAGGGTTAAAAAGAACTGCGCCAGAAATAATCAAAGAAATATTTCTATTTTTAAAAACTTCTTTAGCTATCAAGTAAACCGGCATAGCCGTTAAGCCTAAAAAAAAGCTTTGGAGAAATAATAAAATAAGAGGACTTTTGAAAATACTATAAACAGGAGTTAAAAATAATATTGCCGGAATAAAGTGATCACCTAAATAAGAATGCGGATGAATAGAAAAATCAAAAAATCTTCCAGCGGCTGTATTAAAAAAAACTTGATTAAATATAGCTAAATCAAGTCCATTGTATAAAAAATTAAAATATTTCCAAAAAGAAAAAGAGGTTAAAATAATGGTATAAATAAAAACAAAGGCCCATACTGCCTTTATCCCTCCGCAATTTTTGATTTTCTCCTTAATATACTTAATCATACTTATATACACTCCTGTGCTAGGAGCACCGGATTATGTAAAAGAATATGCTTATTTAAATACGGCAAAGACCGTATGATATCAACCTATATAAGCTCCTCAGCTCGGAGATACCAATCTTAAAGATTTGTATTTCACTCGCCCTACGTCGCTTATAAAAAAAACAATCTCTACTAACATAAACCTAGCCTACTTATAGTACTATTTTAATAATAAAATAATTTTATTTACCAACAACACTAGTAATAAGCATAGCAATAGCGAAAGACATCATAATTATAACCGCGCCGACAACAGAGCTAACAAGCATTTTTCTAGCCTTTGCAACTTTTTCCTCATTACCGCCAGAAAACATCCAAACATAACCGCTATAAATTATCATACCTGTGAATAAAATACCAAAAATACTAAGAGCTATATTTATAATGGCAATAATTATATCACCTACCGATCTATCAGAACTCATCCAGTCTTCAACGTCCACATCCCCTTGATTAATTGTACTAATAACTAATTGGCTAATAGCTGCTGAAGCTAAAACTATAGCAACCCCAATACTTGAGTTAGTTAATATTTTTTTAGCCTTATCTATATTTTGTTCGTTACCGCCAGAAAACATCCACATATAACCGCCATAAATGATTAAGGCTATAAAAATAAGCCCAAGAAAACTTAATACAGCGTTTATAATAATAATAATAACATCCATAAGTGATGTATCTGGCGCCCCAGTTGTATCTCTTTCAAATCCATGCTCACCGATTGGATCAAGAAAACGCTCAAATGCAAACTCAGCCTTAACATGAGTTGCATAAAAGCTACTAAAAATAACCAAGCAAATAATTGGAAAAATTAAAAATTTTTTAAAAATTTTCATAATAAAACTATAAATTATCAACCAATTCAAAAAGAGTTCCCATTACAAACCATGTAATTATATAGGAAATTAAAATAATTATAACTCCAACAATAGATCTAATTAATATTTTTTTAGCCTTTTCTACCTGTGCCTCGTTTCCCTGAGCCGTCATCCACATAAAACCACCATAAATTATTAAGACTATAAAAATTATTCCCAAAAATCCTAAAATAACATTTATTATTTTACCAATAGCAATAGCCAAACTTTCTTCACTAACCCCACCTTCATAAGCGCTTGTATTACCCATAACAGCATCTAACTGGTTCAGAACTGAAGCACCAACAATCACAGGTAACAACAAAAAAGATAGAAATACAAAAAAAGTAATCGATTTTGTTATATTTTTATTTATATTTAACATATATACCACTGTGCCAAGAGCACAAAATAATTATAAATTTAGTTTAAATTAAAACCAGCAGATTCCCCGGCAGTCAATAAAACAAAATATGTTATAGCGTAAGCTAGCATCACAATAACAGTTCCAACAACAGAATTTACAATAATTTTTTTAGCTTTACCAACCTGTTCCTCATTACCTTGAGCCGTCATCCACATAAACCCACCGTAAATTATTAAAACCAAAAAAACAACCCCCAAAAAAGATAAAAGAATTTCAATAAAATTACCTAGTTTTTCTGCAAAATAAGTATCTTCACTTCCAGAGATATCTTCATAGCCTGCACCATCTACTCCACCTGTTTCTGTTAATCTATCTTTGATGGTCTTTTGAGCGTAAACAGGGAGCGATAATAATAAAAAAAACAAAGAATATAAGCCGACGCCCTTCCAAGAAGTAATATAATTTTTTATTTTATTATCCTGCATCATAACTTGTTGCGTCAGTTAATTGGAAAATAATATACCAAGTAATGGCATAAGCAAATAATACTAGAACCAAACCAACTATAGAATTCATAATTATTTTTTTAGCCTTGTCTATTTGATCAGCATTACCTCTAGCGGTCATCCACATAAACCCACCGTAAACGATTAAGATAAAAAAGATTACCCCTAAAAAACTAATGATAGTTTTAATTACTTGACCAATAATAGGCTCTGGGTCTTCTACTGTAATATCGTATCCAGCCCAACCAGCAGTATCATCCATATTACCAACAGTATCACCTAGCCCATAGGCAAAAACTAAACTAAAAGGATTTAGTAAAAAAATTAAAGATAAGGCAAAAATAATTGTTTTAAGATTAGTCATTCTATTTTTTATTATTATACAAACCGGTAAAATTATAATTATCGTGCAAATATCTCACTTTCAATTGTGCCAAATATTGTACCCGTTATCACATAAGCTAATAAAATTATAACGACCCCCCAAACAGCCCAGGTTATAATACTTCTAGCCCTTTCAATCTGTTGCTCCTTGCCTTGAGCCGTCATCCACATAAAACCACCATAAACCAACATAACAAAGAAGATTGAACCCATTAAACCAAGTAATCCGCCAATAATTCGTCCAATGACTATAGGAACGTTTGGAACATTATTACCATCTTCTATTTTTTGAGCAATCCCTTCGTCTACGGCCCCCATAGTTATATTGAGACTATTCTTAACATCAGCTGCAAAAATATTCGCTCCTGTTAAAAAAAATATAACTAAAATAACTATAAACAATATTTTTTTATTAACAAAAATCATATCTTAATTTACTTATCTTTTTACTAAGAAACTACGTCTGTAAACGACTTAACAATTAAAGAAGAGATTACATAAGCCATTAAAACGATAATAAGACCCCAAATAGAGTTTCCAATAATTTTTTTTGCTTTATCAATCTGACTTTCGTTACCCCTAGCCGTCATCCATATAAAGCCACCATAAACTAAAAGAATGAAAAAGACCATCCCCAAAAAAGATAAGACCAGACCCATAATGGTACCAATAATTTCTGGCAAATCAGCCGAACCACCAATATCAGCCGCGCTAGCAGCGTCATCTAAACCATAGTCTATCGCTAAAACAAAATTAAAATTAAAAATAAAAAAAGATAACAACAAAGTTAAATATATTATCTTTTTAAGACTAAATTTCATATTTAAATAAATCAAAAATCGCAAGCCCTTTACATCTACCTAAGAAAAATGTTTTTACCCTTTCCTTAGGCAGAGATAAAAATCTCTGCCAAAAATATTATTATTATATTTACGCAACGTTTGCAACCACAAACTGTACAACGGCAAAAGCTGCTAAAATGATAGCTAAACCGATAACACCGGCAATGATCATTTGTCTTGCGCCTGCTACTTTATCTTCACTTCCACCTGAAGTCATCCACTTAAAACCACCAAATAAGATAACGATAATTGCTAGAACGCCTAAAAATCCTAGTAATACATTAACAATTCCCGTTATTGTTTGATAAAGATTTTGTGTTCCTAGACCAAATGTTCCACCTATTGTACCAGGGATACTAATTTGAGCAAAAGCCACACTAGTCATCATTGAGAAAGCAAATAAGCTTAACAAAGCGATTGATGTAATTTTTTTCATATCAATAAATTAATATTTATTTTTTTATCTCTACCTAAGAAAAATGTTTTTACCCTTTCCTTAGGCAGAGATAAAAATCTCTGCCAAAAATATTATTATGCAACGTTGGTCACTACAAACTGTACGATAGCGAAAGCTGCTAAAATGATAGCTAAACCGATAATACCGGCAACGATCATTTGTCTTGCGCCTGCTACTTTTTCTTCGTTTCCACCTGAAGTCATCCATTTAAAACCACCGACTAAGATAACGATAATTGCTAGAACACCCAAGAATCCTAGTAATACATTTACGATTCCTGTTAAAGTTGCGTAAAGGTTTTGTGTTCCTAAGCCAAATGTTCCACCTACGGTATCCGGGATACTAATTTGAGCAAAAGCCACACTAGTCATCATTGAGAAAGCAAATAAGCTTAACAAAGCGATTGATGTAATTTTTTTCATTATAATTCACCCCCTTTCTATTTATATTTTTATATAATTATTATAACACTGTTTTTTAAAAAAAACAACAAATAAAAATAAGCTGTTGCCTTTTTTAAAGCAATATTATGCAACGTTTACTACTATGAATTGTACAATTGCAAAAGATGATAACATAATAATTAAGCCAATAATACCAGAAACGATCATTTGTCTTGCGCCTGCTACTTTTTCTTCATTGCCACCAGATACCATCCATTTAAATCCGCCGATCAGAATAACAATAAGTGAAATAACACCTAAAAAACCAAGAAATATATTAACGATACCGGTCAAAGCATCATATAAATCTCGCGTACCAAGACCAAAGGTCGCACCCATTGTGGCGGGAAAGCTAACCTGTGCAAAGGTTGTATTAGCTATTGCAAAGAAGGAAAATAAGCTTGTTAAGGTAATTAAAGTAGTTTTTTTCATATCAATTTTAAATCCCTCCTATTTTTTTAATTAATTAATTTATATGATTATTATAACGCTATAATTAGTATAGCATTGTTTTAAAAAAAGCAAATTAAACAAAGAAGAAGGCTGATAAAAAGCCATCTCCAAGCATATAATTAACTACTGCGTAACTTGAAAAAATAACCAACAAGCCTAAAAAAGCCCAAATTAAGACATTTTTACCTTTAGTTATCCTTTCCTGATTGCCCCAAGAAAGCATCCAAAGAAACCCGCCATACATAAATACAGCTAAAGCCAGGGCTCCTAAAATAGACAATGCACCTTTAATAGAGTTACCTAAAATAACTCTGGGATCGGCAGCTTGCTCAGGTGTCATACCGCCTGTGCCCGCCAAGGGATTATCTAAAGTTTGGGCAAGAGAAATAACTGGCATTAATAGCATAAATAAAATTAAAATGGTCTTTTTTATCATATAAAAAAATTTAAAAAATTATTAAAAATCAAACCAATTTTGACCAAAAAGTTGACCAAATTCATCAAAGCTTCCACCTGTCAAAAGAATAATTATAAAATTAATAATAGTCCAGCTACCCATAACTATAATAATTCCTAAGCCAGCGCCACCTATTATATCTTTACCTTTTTGTACCAACTGCGGATTCCCCCTAGAAAATGTCCAAGTAAACCCCCCATAAATAAAGAAAAATAAAGCTAAACTACCAATAAGGCCAAGCATCAACTGAAAAACATTAACCAGTAGCTGTAAAAAATCGCTCAAACCACAATATTCCGCCCTCCCAGTGCAATTTTCTGGAATTAATTGATTGCCGTCTAAATTATCTTCAACAAAATTTTGAGCAAAAACTTGATTACTAAAAAGTAAAATGAATAAAAATATTAAAATGAATAGTTTATTTTTATAAATCATATTTTATTAGACCTGTAGTATAATTAGTTTTGTAACGAAAATTTCAGATTTTAAACCATAATTTTTCAAACAATTTTTAAGGTTTAGCCTTAGCTAAGCTGAAAAAATTTTAGGAAAATTTGGTTAAAATATAGAATTTGTAGTAGAAATTAATTATGCGATAGGGCTAAATATTATTCCTTAGCTCTCTGTACCTTGCTCGTCAAAGATTTTAATAAATTAGGAAGAGAAACAAATTCTGGATTAACCTCTTTATTTAAAAAATCGGCTACATTGTCAGTATAAATACTATTTTCATAAACAACTTCAAACATTTCTCCAAAAGCATCTTCCAATAAATTAAAATTCTTATATCCATGCCAACTATCTGCTGTTAAAACCTGAGAAGCAAAAGGGCCAACCTCAGGATCATCTAGCTGGCTTTCCATAAGACCTCTAATCGCCGCCGGCTGTTTTGTTTCTTTTAAATATTTTTTTAAATTTTCCTCTTGACTTAAAAATAATATAAAATCCCAGGCCTCTTTTGAATATTCACTTTTTTTATAGACTGTCTCCACCCAATAATTAGCATAATTTACCGGGTCAGAAACATTAACTTGTGGAACTGTACTAATGGCAAAATTTAAGTTTGGTGATTTTGATTTAATTTCTTCAATATGATAAGAATAACCAAAGAAAAAAGCTAATTTACCCTCAACGAAAGCATCAAGAGAATTAACCATCTCATTATTCCAACTATAAACCTCTTTTTGCGGGTTAGCAAAATCAAGATAAAAGCTCATAGCCTCTTGGGCTCTAGTCCCCCAAATATTATTTAAATCTGCCCCATTTTGTAAAAAAAGTAAAGAAATAATATCAAATGCTCTTTCTATGTTACTATAAGCACCAAGCGCTGCTCCAGCCTGAATAATATTTTGATCGATATCAATTCTTGTTAAAAGTCTAACGTCCTCAATAAACTCATCCCAACTATCCGGTGGAAAGGGTATATTATTTTTATCAAGCAAATCAACATTATAAAAAAGAGCTAAAATATCAAGTGATAATGGCAAAGCATAAATTGCATAGCCATGCTTAGGGTCACCTAAAATGACATCTTTATAAACCGTTTTTGTATATTTTTTTTCAATATCTGAAATTCTTAAAATGGGCGTATCTTTTATCTCAATTATCTCTTCCGTCTTTTTCTTACACCCTGGCAATGGCGCCCTATATGATATATGAGGCATTTCAATCTTCTTAGGCAATGGGGCTATTTTTGGTTCATACTTAGATACCCAAGTATTATGAATTGAAAAGATATCAGGACCCCTCCCCTCAGCCCAAGCATCCAAAAGCAGTCTTTCGTATTCTTCATATCTAAATTTTTTATAGTTTATAGTAATATTTGGATGAATTTGTCTATAGGCATCAATTAAATCTGCGATATCTGACCTATCATTCCAAACACCCCAATAATTTATAGTTATTGGTTTTAGTTGATCCTTTACATCTGGAGATACACACTTACAACGAAAACCACTACTCATAAGCAATATTATTATAAGTAGTAATATTTTTAAGTTTAACCTTTTTTTTATTTTCATAAGCGACGTAGAGCGAGTGAAATACTAAGCGTAAGCTTGAGTATTTCCGAGCCGAGGAGTTTATATGTGCCAATTATATAATCGATCGTTGTGCGAGTGAAATGCCAAGTTAAAAACTTGAATATTTCTGAGCTTCGGAGTTTATATAAGTTAATATTATACGGCTTTGCTCATTTAAAATAAGTATACTTTTATGAATCACCTTATGTTCTCAGCACAGTGATATATAATTAAAAATCTTGTAAATCACTGCAAATCCTTAGTACAAGAGTACATATTATTTATAATTATAACATAAAATTAAAAAGCCGCCAATATTTTTAGCGGCCTTTTAAAAGACTATTGTTAAACCCATTGTTTAATCTAGAGCTTCTATTTTTTGCTAATTATTTTTTTTAAATAAGACCCTGTGTAACTCTTATTAATCGTTATTTTTTCTGGTGTTCCTTCAGCTATAATTTTACCGCCCTTTTCTCCTCCCTCTGGGCCCAGGTCAATAATCCAATCTGATTGCTTCATTACATCCAAATTATGCTCGATTACTAATACTGTATTACCTTTATCAACAAGCATCTTTAACACATCGAGCAGCTTTCTAATATCATCAAAATGAAGTCCTGTCGTCGGTTCATCTAAAATATACAAAGTTTTACCTGTAGAACGCTTTGATAGTTCTGTGGCCAATTTAATTCTTTGAGCTTCACCACCAGACAGCGTTGTAGCTGATTGGCCTAGCGGCAAATAACTAAGACCAACACTATATAAAACATCTAATTTATCATAAATAACTGGAACATTTTTAAAGAAATTCATAGCATCCTGAACGCTCATAGCTAAAATATCGGCTATATTTTTACCTTTATAATAAATCTCTAATGCCTTATCGTTATATCTTTTACCATGACAAGCCTCACATTCAATATAAACATCGGTTAAAAATTGCATCTCTACTTTAACATAGCCCTCACCAGAACATAAGTCACATCTTCCTCCATCAATATTAAAGCTAAAAAAACCGGCATCATAACCTCTAGACTGAGCTTCCGGCAAAGCAGTAAATAAATTTCTAATATAAGTAAATACACCTGTATAGGTAGCTGGATTTGATCTTGGCGTTCTCCCAATTGGTGATTGGTCAATTCTAATAACTTTATTTATGTTCTCAATCCCTTTAATTTCCTTGTGCTCACCAGGATAATCTTTAGCTCTATAAAACTTTTTAGCTAAGGCTTTGCCTAAAATATCAATAATTAAAGTAGACTTTCCCGACCCAGAAACACCAGTAACACAAATAAACTTACCTAAAGGAAATTTAGCATTAACATTTTTTAAGTTATGTTCCTTAGCTCCAATTACCTCAATATACTTACCAGATCCTTTATGGGGTCTTTTGTTTAATTTTATCTCTTGATCCCCTCTTAAATATTTCCCTGTTAAGGATTTTTTATTTTTAATAATTTGTTTATAAGTTCCTTCGGCTACCACTTCCCCACCATAAACACCAGCTCCTGGGCCAATATCTATAATATAATCAGCTTCTTCCATTATCTTTTCCTCATGCTCCACTACAATAACAGTATTATTAAAATCCCTTAATTTTTTTAAAGTGTTAATAAGCTTATCTATATCCCTTGGATGAAGACCAATTGATGGCTCATCTAGAATATAAATAACGTTAGTTAAAAGCGAGCTTAATTGATTAGCAATTCTTACTCTCTGAGCTTCACCGCCAGACAAAGTCGTAGAACTTCTGTCTAAAGTTAAATAATCTAATCCAACATCTACTAAAGAATTAATTCTTTTAATTGCCTCTTTAATTAATTGGTCACTTAACTTCTTTTCATCTTTAACAAATTTTAAGCTTTTTAACCAACGTCTAGCCTCTACAATATTAAGAGTTGCGATATCACTAATAGAACTGTCTTTAATTTTAACGTTAAGCGCTTCTTTTCTTAATCTTTTCCCATCACAAACATTGCAAACAGACTCTTTCATATATTTTTCAATTTCAGTTCTAAGAAAATTAGAGTCGGTCTTAACATGTTTTTCTTGTAAAATATCAACTACACCTTCATAGTATTTACTCTTATCTTTTTCATCTTTATCTCGAAGCGGATCACCATATAAAACTATTTGAATGTCTTTATTCTTTAATTTTTCAGCTGGATCATTAACGGAAAATTTATATTTTTTAGCTACTTCTTCTAATTTTTTCCAATAAATAGGTTGATTGGAAAAAAATTTAGTCCATGGTTGAATTGCTCCTTCGGCTAAGCTTAATTTTTTATTTGGAATAACTAAATCAATATCAACGTCTAATCTTGTTCCAAGCCCCTTACAAGTTGCACAAGCACCATAAGGTGAATTAAAAGAAAATAGCCTTGGTTCAAGCTTTGGAAACCTTTCTTTACATCTTGGGCAAACATAAACCTCTAAATATTTTTTCTTACTTCTTCTGCTAGCATCAGCTGTAGCTAATGGAATTTTTTTCTTTACAACCTTGTCTCCACAATGAATACAATATGGCGTACCAACCCTAGCAAAGAGCAGTCTTAAGTAGTCATAAACTTCGGCCATTGTTCCAACGGTTGAACGTGGATTATTAGTTAAAGTTCTCTGATCAATAGAAATTGTCGGTGAAAGACCCTCAATTTGGTCAACGTCCGGCTTATCCATCATGCCTAAAAATTGCCTAGCATAAGCCGAAAAGCTTTCCGCATAACGCCTTTGACCCTCTGCATAAATGGTATCAAAAGCTAAGCTCGATTTACCAGATCCAGATAAACCAGTAATAACAACTAGTTTGTTGCGCGGAATTTCAACGCTTAAATTTTTTAAATTGTGGACTCTAGCCCCCTTAACTACGATTTTATCATTGTTAATTGAAGTCATTTTTGTATAGTTACATGAAACTATCAGCAAACACTTGTTTCGCCTAAATTCCTATATTTAGGCCCGTACTCGCTTGACGGGTATAAAGTTCTTTCTAAAATTTTTGGCCTATGCTATGGCATAAGCAAAAAAATTTTAGAAAGAACTTTCCTTAAAATCTAAAAATTTATATCAGAAACAGTGTTTACCAACAGTCTCATTGATTATTAATGACTTACAATATAACACTGTTTTTAAAATAAATCAAGAGCAAAGCCATAATGAATTAATTTTTTAACTAAATTTAAAAACCGACCTCTTGGCCAGCTTTTAAATTTTACAGTATATTATATGTTATATTTTATATAGTATATTTTTCTGCATTGTCATCGGCTATCTTCTGAATCTTTTTAATTTCGTTTTTCCCATTTGGTTTTTTAAATAAATGAGCGAATCTTTTTTGTAATTTTAAATATTCCTCAACTGGAGGTCGCTTTTTAGGAAAAGGCATTGTTTTGCCAACCTTTCCATTTACAGCTTCAAATATTGGCCAAAGTCCTGTCTGGTGAGCTAACTTTCCTAAAGTAATAGTATCTTTAGAGTCTGTCCCCCAGCCTGGAACACATGGAACTAAAATTTGAACATAAGTCGGACCATTAAAAGTCAAGGCTTTTTTAATTTTATTTTGAATATCAAGAGGATAACCAACCGATGAAGTTGCCACATAAGCTAAGTTATGAGCTATAGCAATATCGGCCATATTTTTCTTTCTAAAAGTTGAACCGATTGACTCTAGTCCCTGTGGAGTTGTTGTTGTATGAGCTGCATAAGGAGTAGCGCCTGAAGCCTGGACCCCAGTATTCATATAAGCTTCATTATCATAACAAACATACATTATGTCTTCATTTCTCTCCCACATACCAGAAATTAAACCAAATCCAATATCATAAGTAGCCCCATCCCCACCTTGAGCAATAACTTTTACTTTTTTATTTAATCCTTTTTGATTTAAAGAGGCCTGAATACCAGAGGCAACGGCAGCTGCATTTTCAAAAAGAGAATGAATCCAAGGCACGCCCCAAGAACTTTGAGGATATTTAGAGGTAGTAACCTCAAGACATCCAGTAGCATTAGCTATAATGGTTTCTGATCCAGCGGCCTCAATTACAAGTCGCGCACCAATTGCCAAACCACAACCTGCACAAGCTGTATGACCTGGAGAAAATAATTCTTTAGATTTTGATTTTACTTGTTGCATATTGAGAGATAATAGATAATAATAATTATTAAAATTATAACATTTATTCTATAAAATTACAAAAAGTGATATAATATAGATAAATTAAAAACTAAAAACGAAAAAGTAAAAAATTAAGTTAAATTATTTCATGGAAATTTTTTTTAAAAAATTTCCACTCTATAATTTTTCATTTTTAATTTTACCTTTTTAACTTTCTATGTTGGATTATTCTATTTTTAAAGCTTATGATGTTCGAGCAATTTACCCAAAACAAATAGATAAAGATTTTGCTAAATTAATCGGCAATGCTTTTGCCCAGTTTTCCAAATCTAAAAAAATCATTATTGGCCAAGACATGAGGAAATCATCAACTCCCCTTTTTGAGGGTTTATCAGAGGGTATTAGGGATGCTGGAGTAAATGTAATTGATATTGGATTAGTGTCAACTGATACTGTTTATTATGCTTCTGGAAAATTAAACTTTCCTGGCGTAATGATAACAGCTTCACATAACCCCAAACAATACAATGGGCTAAAATTTTGTCTAGAAAAAGCCAAGCCCGTTAGCAAAGATACTGGCCTTCTAAAAATTAAAGAACTAACCAAAAAATATAAAACCGCCAAGAAAAAAGGTAAAATAACAAAAAAAGAAGTTTTAAATGATTATAAAAAATTTACTTATAAATTTATTAACAAAAAAAATATAAAACCATTGAAAGTGGTCGCTGATGCTGGTAATGGTATGGCTGGAAAAATAGTTCCAATAATTTTTAAAGACTTACCGATAAAAATTACTCCTCTATTTTTTGAACTTGATGGAAATTTTCCCAATCATCCAGCTAGTCCAATTGAAAAAAAGAACTTAAAAGATTTAATCAAAAAAGTTAAAGAAAAAAAGGCTAACCTGGGAATGGCCTTTGATGGAGATGCTGACAGAGTATTTTTTATCGATGAAAAAGGCGGTGTTATTTCTGGATCAACTATTGTTTCTATGATTGCTAAAGATATTTTAAACAAAAACCCAAAAGAAAAAATTATTTACAATCTTACTTGCACTAAGGCGGTTCCAGAAATAATAAAAGAAAACAGTGGAACCCCTATAATAGAAAAAGTTGGTCATTCTTTTATAAAAGATACGATGAAAAAAACTGGTGCTATTTTTGCTGGTGAACCCTCTGGTCACTATTACTATCGTGATAATTTTAGGGCTGATAGTGCTATTATCACCTCTTTAATAATATTAGAGATGCTTTCCTTATCAGGTGAAAAAATGTCTAAGCTGACCAAACACTTTAATAGATATCATCAGATTGAAGAAACAAACTTTGTTGTAAAAGATAAAACCAAA
>Ga0233446_1000717_pt1 | contig 30628 bp, 46 predicted proteins | sample SI_124_October20_4_FD_182780 | JGI IMG/M metagenome (GOLD analysis project Ga0233446, IMG submission 182780) | Seawater microbial communities from Saanich Inlet, British Columbia, Canada - SI_124_October2016_120_MG | ecosystem: Environmental > Aquatic > Marine > Inlet | place: Canada: British...
ATTAAATTTAAACCAGATTTAATAAATTATAAAGAAGTTGAAATTATACCAGAAATAAATCAAGTTTTTGACTTAGATGAAGAAAAATTAAAATGGGCTATAGATGAATTTCAAGTAGAATTGAATTGGGAAGATATGTGGTCGATGGAAGATGCAAAACAACGATTAAAAGATGGATGGTATTTTAATATTTTAGAAATAAATAATAAAATCGTGGGGTGGGTTTGGTTTAATATCATAGAAAATGAACTTTGTAATTTATATGTACATAAAGATTATAGAAATACGGGATATGGAGAGCAATTAATATATTCAATTACAAATTTGGTAAATAAGAAGAAAATTGATATTTATAGTATGGTAGATGGGTGGAATATAAAAAGCATAAATGTATTTAAAAAATGTAATTGGGAAGAAATTAAATGAAATTAAATTATTTTAGTTTTAATAATTATAGTAGTTCTATTGTAACTCAGTCTTTGCAAGCTGCAGCTCCCTTTTTAACAGGAAGTAATCCTGAATATTGGTCGGGAAAGGGTGATAATTATGGAGTAATTGCCGGAGATGTTAGTGATGTGGTTGGTGGTCTATGGGAAGTTGATTCAACTATTGATACCACAAAATTTAATGATGAATTTTTGAAGATTCTGATGAAAAAACTTGGTGGTACATTAGAAAAAAATAATCTATCCAGTGAAGAATTACAACTACTTATTAGTAGAGGAAAGAAAAGGTTAGAAGATGAAGAATGGTTGTTAAAAGGAAACAATGAAAACTTTATTTGAAAATATAATATAGTGATAAAATAAATTAAATTTTAAGATAAAACATTAATAGTTATATATATGAAAACAAAAACACTGTTTGACCACATAAATCATATAACAGGAAAACAAACAAAAGGTTATTGGGATACGCTCAATGATAAAGAAAAGAAAAATTGGTCTAATTATATGGTACATCGCTTCCTATCTATGAAAATGGAATGGGTAGATATAGTAAATGAGTTCCAAAAATATAATTTAAGACCACAAGAGTTATACAAGTTATATACCAATATATTACCAAAGGGTAAGCAATGGTTGAAATACACAAAAGGTAAAAAGAGTATGAAACATCCAAAATGGTTATTAGAAATAGTAGCAAAGTACTATGAATCAAGTCTTAAAGAAGCACACGAATATTTAGAAGTATTCTATGCAACCGAACAGAACAAGGCAAATCTCAAAACTATTCTCCAGAAATACGGAGCGGATACAAAAGAACTGAAAAAACTGAACCTACCGTGAGCCGAACAAATTACTCAACACTCGGTAATTTTTTCGAGTTTGATGAAGATGATTTAGAGTTTGAGAGAGTTACAAATAATATAGATACAGTAGATATTGATTACGGCGTAGAAGTCATTTTCAAGTATTATAGAAAACACGGTTTCCCTCACTACAAAATACGAGAAGATGAGAAGCATTCTCATATGAGAAAACTGCGTAAATTCGACACAACCACTATATTTGAGGACAAGAAAATCATCCAGACTATGCATGCTCTACGGTTAGCCTGGTCCTACTTCCCATATTTTTGGGAAATTCAATGTGGGAACTCTATGAAATCCCCAATGGAAACTTTCAATGATGATAAGAAGTTCAAGGCAACAATCAAAAAGTGTTGGACCTGGCAAATAAAACATTGGAGTGGTGAGGGAATACGGACCCATAATAAGTTTCACGAAAACAGATTACGTCAGTCAATAAAAATTTATACAGGTACACAATCAGTATCTAATTTTAGACCAACAGCTGCAAAGATGATTTATGAAAAATACGGTGGAGAAGTCATTAGGGATTTTAGCTCTGGATGGGGCGGCAGACTATTGGGGTTCTTAGCATCATCAAATACCAAACATTATATTGGTACTGAACCATCCACCAGAGCATACGAAGGTCTATTAGAAATGAAAAAAGATTTTTCGTATTTAGGGAAAAAAGTTGATATATATAAGTGTGGGTCAGAAACATACAGAACAGATCCTGATATATTAGATTTAGTTTTTACATCACCACCATATTTCGACACTGAGAAATATAGTGATGAACCAACACAAAGTTATATAAAATTTCCTACATTAGACAGCTGGGTAAATGAATTTTTATTTCAATCATTTGAAAATGGTTATTACGGATTAAAGGATGAGAAGTATATGATTATTAATATAGCAAATACATCAAAACATAAAACAATAGTGGGAAGTACAATTAAAGTTGCGGAAAGGGTCGGCTTCACTCACGTAGATACAATACAATTAACTCTTTCATCAGTTATGGGGAAAGGTATGAAACTGGAGCCTTGCCTAATTTTTCAAAAATAAATGAATAAAATAACTTCATTTTTTTACTTTAGTTATATTTATTATAGGAGATGATAAGTGGGAAGAATAAAGAAACATATTACGGTAGATGAAAAGAAACAAGCTCAACGTAAGTGGTCTTTAGATTATTATCATCGAAATAAAGATGAAATAAATAAAGAAAAAATGGAGAAATATTATGAAGAAAAAATTAGGGAGTTTCAAAAGAAATTGTCCGACTTGCGAAAAGGTGATTACTTATAAACGGAATGATATAATGATTCGAGCTGAATCAATGGGGTTTAAGTGTAGGAGTTGCACTCATAAAGGTGAAAATAATGGAAATTATAAACATGGATTGATGGTAGGTGATGGAAAAAATAAAAAATGTTTGAATTGTGAGAAGTTGATACACATTAGGTCAGTATATTGAAGGGCGTGTTCAGTAATTGGTGATAGAAACCCGTTTTATGGAAAAACTCACACCACATCTGTAATTAATGTTGTTATTAAATCAAATAAAAATAGAGCTGGAGTAAATTGTAAAGATACTACAAGAAAAAAACACAGAGTAAATATGATAAATAAATTAAAAAAATATCATCCTGATTTCCCAACTGGAGCTCCAATGTATAATGTAAAATCAATTTCGATAATAGAACGATACGGAAAAGAAAATAGTTACAACTTCCAACACGCAGAAAACGGCGGTGAAGTTCAAGTGATTGGATATTTTGTAGATGGCTATGACAAAGAACGGAATGTAGTGATAGAATACTATGAAAAACATCACAAATATCAAAAAGAACGAGATGAAAGAAGAAAGCAAGAAATAGTTGATCATCTGGGATGTAAATTTATAATAATAGAGGAGTAAAAATGCACGAAAGTAAAGAAGTATTTTATAAAAATTTGGAGTGGGGAGTAGACATACATACTAATACTATGTATCTCACATACGACATAGATGCAGATAGTTTATATTCAACAATGACCAGATTTGACCAGTTAGTTAAATACAATAAAGGTGAAGATATAAACTTGGTAGTCTCGTCTTATGGTGGAGATGTTTATGCGATGTTAGGAACAATAGATTATTTCAGATCACTTCCAGTAAAAGTGAATACTCATTGTTTTGGAGTAGCAATGTCCGCAGCAGCAGTCATCCTCGCATGTGGAACCGGAGTTCGTTCAATGAGCATAAATTCAACAATAATGGTGCATGAGGGTTCAGCATTTGAGTCAGGTAAAACATCAGATGTACTAAAAGGTGCAGAACACCTGAAAAAATTACAAGCAAATATCAATCGTATTCTCGGTAAAGTAACAAATAAAGACCATAAATTTTGGACGAGAATATCTAAAAATGATGTGTATTTAACGGCAGACGAAGCATTGGAATACGGCATTGTTGACATTATAAAATAGGAGTTATAAATTATGACTAAATTTATCAAAGATAATAAAAAAAGAGTAATCTACGGAAACGATGGTTCACCAGATACAATTGAAGTGAACCCACAGTCAAATAACATCATAGACAAAATGGAACGAGAATATCCAGAAATGATGAAAGAGTTTCGTAAAATACAAGAAGAACAATATGAGTTATTTGCCAAAAAACAGCAAGCATATGGAAAAAATTCTATTTTAATGGGTGGTGATATAAATAAATCTGATGATAGACAAATGGCACTATCAGGAGTAGTAATTAGATTGAATGATAAATTACAGAGATTATTAAATCTTGTATTAAAAAATAAGAAAAGTGCGGTAGATGAAAACGTTGAAGATACATTTATTGACATTGCAAATTATGCTAATATAGCATTGGTTGTTAGTAGAAAAAAATGGGGAAAATAGTTTTTCCTGATAGTTATTATAGAACAAGGACAGCATTCGACGGAGTGTTTCCTGAAACCTGTTTAAGTAAGGATAACTTGTTCTATAACATAAATCTGAACAGGAGAAATAAAATGATTATCTACAAAGCTACTAACAAAGTCAATAATAAAAGTTATATTGGTCAAACAATTAAACCATTAACACAAAGAATATCAGAACATTTACATGCATAACGAAATGATCCAGCAACCTATTTTCATAGATCAATTAGAAAACATGGGAACGAAAATTTTAGTTGGAAAGTTATAGATAATTCAGCAAAATCTATTGGTGAGTTAAATCTATTAGAACAAAAATACATTAAAGAATATCACACATTCCGTGGTGATCCAGAATGTAATGGATATAACTTAACTACAGGTGGGATGAATAAATTATTGTCAATTGAAACCATTAATAAAATAAGGAATACACGAATATCAAATAATGGTTATGCACACTCAAAGGAATCATTAGATAAAATGGTTGCAACTAGAACCAAAAATAACAGTTGGAAACATTCAGATGAAACCAAAGAAAAACTTAGAATATCGAGTACAGGACGTAAACATTCAGATGAATCCAAATTAAAAATGTCCATATCTAAAGTAGAATGGCATAAGACTGTTGATATCACTGGAAAGAAAAATCCATTTTATGGTAAAAATCATACAGACGAACTTAAACTTTATTTTAAAAAATTATATGCTAAACATTGGATAGTTACATTTCCAAATGGCAACACTAAAACATTTTTAGGTAAAAAAGAAGTTAAACAGTATATTATGGAGTATACTATGAAAAATAATGAAAAAGTAAGTTACTATAGTTTATTTTATTATGGTAAAAATGGTCACAACTGGAAAGTTGAGAAGAAATAGATGGACACCTTCAGGGACATTTCAGTTTATGGAATTATTGTCGAGATAGTTCGTAGGGGTAGTTGGGGAAAATAATGTATAGTTATAAATGTGACACTGGACTCTATGAATCAGATTCTTGGATCGGATTGATGATAGAAATAATTAAACATAGAACTTGGCATTTAGTAAACCACGGTAAGTGGATAGATTAGGAGAAATAAAATGAAAACTGCAGATTATTATACGGCGAACTGGTGTGGTCCCTGTAAAACTTTCAAACCAATCATATTGGAACTTGTGAGTGAGGGATATAACATAACATTACACGACATAGATACTGAACGAGATTTGGCACTAACAAATAGAATACAAAGTGTTCCAACGCTCGTCATATCAGAGAACGGTGAAGAGGTGGATAGATTAGTTGGAGTGCATACAAAACAGTCCGTCATTTCAAAATTGTCTTGACTTTAACTTATTTTTTACGTATATTTAGGCATAAAATATGAAAAGTATAAGCTATTCGCAATTTTCTAAATGGGATAGGTGTCCTCACGCCTGGAAACTATCTTATGTAGATAAAAAATCTGTATTTGAGGGAAACATTTATACAATTTTTGGAACCTCGATGCATGAAGTATTACAAAAATATATAAAAGTAATGTATACAGATAGTGTAAAGAAGGCCGATGAATTATATCTTGATGAATTATTAGAAGATAGACTCAGAATAAACTTTTTGGACACTATGAAAACCAATGGTGGTGTAGAGATTTGTACAAAAAATGAAATGAACGAGTTTTACCAAGACGGAATAAAAATAATAGATTTCTTTAAGAAGAAACGAAATCAATATTTCAGTAAAAAGGGTTATGAGTTACTTGGCATTGAATCTGCATTAGATTATAATATGAAAAAAGCGAAATTTAAGGGATTTATAGATTTGATAATTCGTGACGTTAAACGTGAACGAATAAAAATTATTGATATTAAGACCGCAACATACGGCTGGAACAAATATCAAAAAGCAGATACGAACAAAACAGCTCAGTTATTGTTATATAAACAGTTCTTCTCTAAGCAGTTTGATGTTCCATTAGATAGAATTGACGTAGAGTATTTCATAGTAAAGCGAAAACTATATGAAGGAACAGATTACCCACAAAAACGAATTCAGACATTCATCCCAGCAAATGGTACTCCATCTATAAACAAGGTTAATAGACGATTAGAGAGTTTTATAGACAACTGTTTTACAGTGGATGGGGAATACCGAACAGACCATATTTATAGTAAATTACCATCAGTAAAGAACTGTAAATGGTGTGAATACACAGACCAACCAGATTTGTGTGATAAGAAACCTGAGAATTAAATGATAGGAAGTAATTTTAGTTTAAGGATGAAATTATCATATTTTATTAATACAGAAAATGAAAGCGATGTAATAGATAAAATAAATGAGATATATGGATTATACCCATTTAAACTTCAGCTATGGTATGATGAGGGTGAAGTAGCACCATCAGACTTAAAGGGATTTTTGGAACGATATGAAAAAATCCTTCACTATAAAACAACCATTACAGTCGGAAATACACATAAAATAAATGAATTTACGTGGTTTAATATAACTCATAAACGAGATATATTATTGGAATCCCCGTTAAGATTTCAGTATTGGTTCACGGGATCATCAGCTTTTGATGGTTTAATGGATGGATTAGAAGAATTTAAGAGTTGTGTAACATTTGTAACTTCACCAAAACCACAAAAATCACATCAACCAGTAAGAAAGCAAAAAAGGAATGATTAGATTATGAAAAGAATTGGAATCGTTGGAAGTAGAAAATATATCAACAGGCGAAAAATTCGAGAATTTATTTTCAATTTAAGGGAAAAGTTCGGTGATGAAGTTGAAATTGTAAGTGGTGGGTGTAAACAAGGAGCTGACCACTATGCAAAGAAAATATCACTTGAATTTGATATGAAGTACGTAGAGTATCCACCAAAACATTTTCAGTATAACCAACATTGTATATTGGATTCCAGTGAATACGGAAAACCATACAGAGTTACCAATTATTTTAACAGAAATAAACAAATAGCAGAACATAGTGATTATATAGTAGCATTTATACCAAAGGGTCATACATCAAGGGGAACGAATAATACAATAGAATATGCAACAAAATTAGATAAAAAAGTAGTTATTTTAGATTAATCTGATATATATGTATATATGAGGAATAATTATGAGGATAAAAGATAATACAAAACTTACTTCTGTTAAAATAATAACGGATTTATACAAGAGATTTAAAGAAATTGCACTGAGAGAAGAATTTACATTACAAAAATTAGTAAATAGATCAATGGATAAATATTTGAGTGATGAAGAATACAAAAAATCTATTGTAGAATATGATGGGCTTGAAGCAAGTGGTAGTAATTTTTAAATAGTTTATAGGGAAACGGTTATGAAAGAGAATGAAATAATAGATTTACCAAACGACTCATTTATGAGCAATGAAACTATACATTTTGAGATGCCACATATGACATTACATTTTACCATTGATGAATGGTATTTGTTTATGGGGCATATATTTGAAGTTAGTGAAGCTGTAGATATGGTTATGAATAAAGATAATATGGCAAAAAGTTAAAAATAAAATGATGTTTTATTTAATTTCTTGATATTTATATAAAAGATATAAGATATATAATGTGAAATCAAATACAAAAAAAATAGCACCTATAGAATTAGAAGTCGTAACTTTTAAAAAGTTACAAAAAATAATAGCTAAATATTCTGACGATGGTGTAAAATTTGTGTCGGTTAGAGAGGCGTTAGTTAATTTAATTGATGAAAAATATGAACAGATTAGTGGAAGTATAAAATGGTAGTTTGTGAAATATGTGGTGATACGATGAAAATGAGAATCAATGGCTCACATTTAAAATCTAAACACGGTATATCATTGTATGAATACAAATTTAAATTTCCAAAATCAAATTATGGTGAATATGTTGTTGGAAAGTTTGATTGTAAAGAATGTGGTGATATTGTAAGTTCCAATTCAGCAATTAAAGTTAACCATTTAAAATTACATAATTTATCGGTTGACAATTATAATATAAAACACCATAAAATTGAATGTGAATGTGGGTGTGGTGAATTTACAGAATATAGTTATACGAGACACACATATAATAGATTTTTAGGTGGTCACTGTGAAAGTTGGAATAGTGGACTTACAAAAGATACTAATTCTTCTATAAAACGTCAATCTGAATATATGATGAAAAATAATCCTATGAATGACAATAAAGTAGTTGAACGAATGTTATCCCATCCAAATAGTAAATGGACAAGGAAGCGGATTCAGAGTAGAAGTGACAGTTATAAAAAGACAATGCTCAAAAAGTATGGTGTATCTAACTACTTCAAAACGAGTGAATTCAGAGAAAAATCTGAGACTACTTGTTTGAAAAAATACGGAGTTAGAAATGCTCAACAAAATACAGAAGTTCATCAAAAAAATATTAAAAGTAGATTAAATTTTAAAGATTATAAAACACCATCTGGTAAGTTATTAAGAGTTCAAGGGTATGAACCACAGGCGTTAGATATTTTGTTTAAGTTGTACGATGAAAGTGATATTTTCACAGATAAAAAAGGCATGCCAAAATTTTGGTATAATAATGGTAAAGATAGAAGGTATTTTCCAGATATTTTTATAAAATCTGAAAATAAGTTTATAGAAGTTAAATCAATGTGGACGTATAAAACACACGAAGATACAGTTGAATCAAAATGTAAATCGGTTACAGATAAATTATATAAAATTGATGTATGGATATTACATGAAAATGGTAAATTACTACAGGAATATAAATATGAATAAAATCACGGAGGTATCTACAGATCATCTGAATAGTAAGAAGAAAAAAATCTTACTTTTATCAGATGATCTTTGACTCAGAATGAGTAGTGGGGTTGGTACAGTTTCCAAAAATTTTGTACTGGGTACACTTGATAAATACGATTGGGTCCAGGCCGGTGGTGCAATAAAACATCCAGAAGACGGTAAAGTGGTGGATATGAATGATTCAGTTAGAGAAGAAACTGGAATAGAAGATGCTTACCTCAAAATATATCCTATTAGTGGATATGGAAATCAAGAGTTATTACGACAACTAATGAAATTGGAAAACCCAGATGCCATCTTACATTTTACTGATCCGAGGTTCTGGGGCTGGTTATATCAAATGGAACATGAAATTAGACAACTCATCCCCATATTTTATTATGCACTTTGGGACAATTTTCCATCACCATTATACAATGCAAGATACTACGAGAGTTCTGATTTGATAATGGGAATATCCAAACAATCTTGTGCAATGCATAAAGATGTTTTAAACAGAAGTGGTGTCGACACTGAATGGATTGGAAAATAAGTTTTATTAGAAAAATAAGGAGTGAAAATGAACGAGAAAAGTAAAGTTATGTTATCATACGTTCCACATGGTATTCCAGAAGATAAGTTTTTCCCAATAAATGAGTTAGATGTGGAAAAATGGAAGAAACTACAAGGATATAGAAAATCAGTGTTCCACGATAAAGATAAAGATTTCGTAGTATTTTGGAATAATCGGAATATCAGACGGAAAGTTCCAAGTGACGTGATTTTAGCATATAAAACATTCTGTGATACCTTACCCAAAGAGAAATCAGACAAATGTGTATTATTAATGCACACTCAACCAGTAGACCAGAATGGAACAGATTTACCAGTAGTAGTAAATGAAATTTGTCCAGATTACGATATTGTATTCTCACACCAAAAGATAGACGACGAACAACTCAATTTTCTATATAATATTGCAGATGTTACTATAAACATGGCAAGTAATGAAGGTTTCGGATTGGGTACAGTCGAAAGTCTAATGGCAGGAACACCAATCACTACAAATACCACAGGTGGTCTACAGGATGCAAGTGGCTTCAAATATAAGGGTAAATTCCTAACAACTGAAGATTACGATTGGGTTCATTCACTACACGATGACAGAAAATGGAAAGACAATCCTGATCTTACTTACGGTGATTGGGCAAAACCAGTCTGGCCATCAAATAGAAGTTTACAAGGTTCAATTCCAACACCGTATATTTTCGACGACAGATGTAGATGGGATGATGTAGCAGATAGATTATTAGAATGGTATAATGAAGGACCAGAAAAAAGAAAAGAATGTGGACAGTTAGGTAGGGAGTTTTTACAATTAGAAGAAATTGGAATGTCAGCTAAAAATATGTGTAAACGTATGGTACATGACATGGACACTGCACTTGAAAACTGGACACCAAGAAAACGATTTACGTTATATAAAGTTTGATAAAAATGAATTCAAAATAATAACAGAAGAGGATTTAAATATATGAGCTATAAACCTTTAGTTTTGATAACTGCTCCGGTGGGAACTCGAAGTGGATATGGTAGTCACTCCAGAGATATTGCAAGGTCATTGATTTCTATGAATAAATTTGATATTAAAATATGGCCTGTTAGGTGGGGGAGCACAAGTCAAAATGCATTAAGTGAAAATGACCCAAATGATATTCCAATCATAGAGAGATTATTAGATAATCCAAATATGGATAGACAACCAGATATTCACATCCATATAGTAGTCCCAAATGAATTCCAACCAATCGGTAAATTTAATATTGGTATCACAGCAGGATTAGAAACCACCGTGTGTCCCCCAGAATGGATAGAGGGATTAAATAGAATGAACTTGAATATTGTTCCAGCGACATTTGTTAAGGAAAGTATTGAAAAGGTCGTATTTGATAAACATGATAATCAAACTAAACAGAAAATTGGTGAAGTTAGATGTCAAACACCAATAGAAGTTTTATTTGAAGGTGCAGACACAAACATATACAAAACAACAAAAGAATTTTCAAAGGATTTGGTAGACGAGTTCGATAGTATAAAAGAAGATTTTTGTTTTCTATTCGTGGGGCATTGGTTACAAGGTGGTTTAGGAAATGACAGAAAAGATCTTGGTATGCTGATTAAAACCTTCTTGGAAACATTTAAGAATAAGAAGAACCAACCTGCACTAATTCTAAAAACAAGTGGAGCAACACCCTGTATATTAGATAGAGAAGATATACTCGCAAAGTTGAACCAAATAAGACAGACAGTAGAGGGTAACTTACCAAACATTTATGTATTGCACGGTGATTTAAGAGATGATGAGATGAATGATTTATACAATCACCCAAAGGTAAAGGTTCACGTTTCATTCACCCACGGTGAGGGATTTGGTCGTCCATTACTTGAGGCATCTTTAAGTGAGAAACCAGTAATTGCACCAAACTGGAGTGGTCATACAGATTTCCTGGATAGTAAAAAGTCTGTATTATTACCAGGTAGTATGAATGATGTAAAGAAAGAATCATTACAGAATGGAATGCACATAAAAGGAACTCAATGGTTTACTGTAAATTACAATTACGCATCTAAAATGTTAAAGGATGTTTTTGATAATTATAATAAATACACGGTAAAGGCTAAGAAACAGGGTATAATGAATAAAACAAAGTTCTCACTTGATGCAATGACTGTAAAATTTGAGAAAATACTCGACGCATGTTTACCTAATTTTGAAGCTCCACCACAACCGGTGGAACTTAAACTCCCGACGTTAAAAAAAGTCGGTGAAGTTAAAGAGTTACCGAAAATAAAACTTCCAACATTAAAAAAGGTAAATTAAAATGGAAATAATTGATTGAAAATTGAATTTCTTTATATTTATTTATGTATAAGTATGAATAAAACTTGGAGATAAAGTAAATGAAACGACAACTAGTAAATTATACAGTAGATAAATCAGTGGTGAAGCAATTTAATGAGATAGCAAAGACCCATTCTATAAATAAATCATTGTTAATAGAAAATTTAATATTGGAATGGATAGATAAAACACGAAAACTGGATAATAATAAATGAATACTATTAAATGTAAGGCTTGTGGTGTGGATACTACAAATATAAAATATTGTTCAAATGAATGTTCTTGGAAAAGTAAGATAAAATACAATGTTAAAATAAAAAATGGTAAGTTTGTTAGGGATTGCCCAAGTTGCAAGTGTGAAGTATTCCATACAGCAAAGCAATCTTGTATAAATCAAATTAGACATAAAGTGCAATGTAAATCGTGTGCTAGGTTAAAATTTAATAAAAGTGGTGATGGTAAATTGTTATATAAACGCATTTCAATGATGATGATTGGTAAAAATAATCCATTCTGGGAAAAATGTGGTAAAGAGAATAATATGTACAAACCTGGTGTATTAGATAGATACATTAAGAAATATGGATATGATAATTACGATGATTTTTTAGCTTCAAAAACGGATAAGCAGATATACAAAAAGAATGTTCTACGTATAACAAATTCACAGTCGGTACACTTATTACCAAATAGTGGAAAACGAGGTAGGTTGGGATATCATTTAGATCACATAGTTCCGATAAATTATGGGTTTGTAAATAACATACCGGTAGAATATATTGGAGATATAAGTAATTTACAATTTATTACATATAGCGAAAACGTTAGAAAGCACATAAAGTTATTTTTTGAAAGCAAGGATGTCCACTGTGGCAGTGAATTAAAGGGAGATCATGCTGTATTAAGTACAATGTTTTTTAAATATTTTTTAAATAGGGAGGTAGTTTAATGGAAATTGGAAAATATGTCGGTGAACGAGTTGTAGATACTTGCCCAGTGTGTTACGATAGAGATACTTGTTTTGAAGATATGTATGAAAATTATAGTTCATTTTTATGTTTTAATTGTGGGATGTTAAGCAATACATTTTACACAGAGGACAACAAAGAACGAGCAAAACTATTAGAAACCACTTCAAAACTTGTTAAAGACTTAGAATTCTTTGATGAAGAAAGACAAATATACTGGTATCCATCCATTATAAATATGGGACAAATGGGTATGATATTCCCAGAAGGTTCAATAAATAAATGGGTATGGAAGTATGCTACAGTAGTTGAAGTTCCTAAAAACGAAAAAGAATCATATCCAGTACCAGGAAAAGATGGAGAATTTTATACTGAGAAACTTGATATGGAAGGTGCTATAGAATATGGACAATATGAGTTTCTCCAGGCTTGTAAAGATATGGGTTTTGCTAAGGATATAGGTAATGGCTAAGTATTACAGATTACATAGGGGTAGAATAATAGGTGATAGCAAGGGGAGAAAAAAATCTCAACCTCGTGATTTAAAACCTGGGTCAGTTTATGAAATTAGATATGATAGTAAAACTGCGTCCAAGGGTAGATACTTAGTCTTGATATTAAATCTATGGCCAGTTGTTGGTGGAATGAAAGATCAAAAAGCACACTGTCTTGATTTATCAGAAGTTCCACCCGTTGAATTGAAAAAAATCATAAAGGAAAGTGAGGGTATATTTAATGAAACCGATGGGAAGTTTGAATATCAGGCATTAAAGTTTCCAAGTGGATATTCTGCACCAAAGGTATTTTATAAGAAAAATATAAAAAAGCTTGAAAAGACACTTCCAAACATATACAAAACTTTTAAGTTGGAAAAAATGAAATTGGTAGAATTATTAAATTATGATTTTGAATTAGCATTAAGTGGTAAAGAAAAGAAAAAACAAGATGATGAACAATTGGAGTTACTTAACGACTAATGAAAATTAGTTATGGAATCACTGTTCATAATGAAGCAGATGAACTAAACAAGTTATTAGAGATATTAATACACAAAACAGACCCAGAAGATGAGATTGTTATTTGTGATGATTATTCAGATGAGAAAACACAAGAAGTTATAACGAGTTGGATACAACAATACTCACATGAGAAAACCATTAAGGTTTATCAGAGAAAACTTGATGGTGATTTTTCGGCTCAAAAGAATTCGGTTATAGAAAACTCTACGGGAGATTATATATTTCATATAGATGCGGATGAGCAGCCACACGAAACATTATTACAACAACTTAAACAAATAATAGAAATGAATGATGGGGTTGATTTAATATATGTACCAAGAGTGAATACAATCGATGGTATGGAAGTAGAACACATTCAGAAGTGGGGATGGAAAGTATCAGAAAAGGGTTGGGTAAATTGGCCAGACTACCAGGCCAGGGTATTTCGTAATGATGAAAAGGTACGATGGACTCGACCATTACACGAACTAATTACAGGTTGTAAAACATATGCACATTTGCCACCACACGAAGAATTATCGTTATATCATCCTAAAACAATAGATAAACAAGAACAGCAAAATCTATTTTATAATCAAAATTTTAGTAAAGAATTAAACGTGAGGAAAGGATGAGAAAATATTTACCAACAATAGCTGAACTAATAGACAGACTTTCTATTATTCAACTAAAAGAAGTTTTTATAACAGAACACAAAGAAGAATATGTCAAAGAAATTAAAGACATAGTTCACGATTTAAATAAATTGGGTTTAGAAAAAGAATATGATTATGCTAACTTAGGAGAACTTCTTAGGGCAGTTATAGTTTTATCACAAATGAATCTACATATTTGGCATAATGAAACCAAATATAGAGCCGGTGAAGGTGATGGTAATCTTGGATTGACTCATGGATTAAATGGAATTAGAAATACTGCTAAGAATAAAATCCAAGACCAACTTGTAGATGGTGGAAGAAAAGATTATAAAGTAGATTGTATAGCAGCCGAGTTTGATGATTGGGATGTGAGTTGGTAGATGATATTCTGGAGAATCGTAGATAACCAACTTCACCCAGTTCACGAAACGGACAATCTTGGATTTGAGAAATCAGAAGGATTACGGATACCTGATGAGTATTTAGATAAACAAGAGTTTATGGTTATGAGAACTTGTCATGGTATAGGTGATTGGGGAATTATATCAGCAATGCCTCGATTACTTAAAGAAAAATATCCTGGTTGTAAGGTATATGTTCCATCTAAAAAACTTCTAAAAAAGTTATATGGTCAAGACCACAATAATGTTCAAGTGGTATTTGATAATAATTCATTTGTAGATGAGTTTGTTGATGTGATAAGTGGTGAAGTATTCCACGATCATTACAGAATATATGATAAAGGCAATACAGACATTCCGTTATTGAAACAGATATTGAAATTCTGGCAATTCACTGATGAAGAAATGGAAGATTGCCAGCCAGAATTATATTGGTCAAATGAAGAAAAAAGTTTTGGTGGTGAAATAATAAAAGAATATGTTGGTGACAAAGAATTTGGAAGTTTATTAGTATCAGATAGATTTGGAACTCAAAGTGGAAAACACGATGAAAAGTCATATAATAAAGATACAAAAGTAATGACAAAAGTATTAAAGGACAATCCATTTCAATATTTTTATTATTCATATAAATCACTTAAAGAAACACCGTTCAACTTTATTGATAAAGTATTAAATATGAGACATATGGATCTAAGGATTCAGTTATATATTAAATCAAAGTCAAAGTTAAATGTAAGTAACCAATGTGGAACTAATCATTTAATGGTAAGGTATTCTACTTGTTATGAATCACAAAGACAATATCCAATAGCACATAATTTTGTACAAGGGGAAAATTATTTATAATGAAGTTAATATATTCAAAGGTAGAATCAGATAAGTTGTTACATATCATACATAAGGTAGACGAGTTTTATACAATAGAAGAAGGACATAGACGAGATGTAGTAGGAGAAAGGGAATTCATTCAGTTGTCAGCACTAAATATGAATGAAGGACATACTTTTAAACCACACCAACATATTTGGAAACCTGGTGAAGAATCGTGTATAGCACAAGAATCTTGGGTAGTAATAAAAGGTAGTGTTGAATGTAATCTTATGGATACGGATGGAGTTACATTATCCAAACCAATATTAGAAGTTGGCGATTGTTCTGTAACTTTGGGTGGTGGTCATACCTATTTAATATTAGAAGATGATACATTAGTTTACGAATATAAAACAGGTCCTTATAAAGGACAAAAGAATGATAAGGTTTTTTTAGATGAAACTTAATATAGGTTGTGGTTGGAGAGATTTCGGTAAAGATTGGATTCATATAGATGGTGGTAATTATGACCATCTTGATTCTGATGATATTTTTGTTACGGAATATAAAAATAATTCTGTGGATTTAATTTATGCTTCTCATTTTATTGAATATTTTGATAGGGAAGAAGTTGTTCCTTTATTGGAAAGGTGGAGAGAGGTTTTAAAACCAAGTGGAGTTATGAGATTGGCAGTTCCTAATTTTTCAAAAATAGCATCTTTATATATTAAAGGTTATGAACCATATGGTATGGATGATTTTGTTGGTTTATTATATGGTAAGATGCCAATGGGTGGTGAAACGATATACCACAAAACAGTATATGACTTTCGCAGTTTAAAAAGTCTGTTGGAAGGTATAGGTATGAGAGAAGTAAAACATTATGATTGGAAAAAAACAGAACATTCAGAATTTGATGACCACTCACAGGCATATCTGCCACATATGGATAAAGAGAAAGGAACTTCAATGAGTTTAAATATGGAGTGTATAAAATGAGTTTTGATAAGATAAGAGAACTTGAGAATAAGATAGCAAAATTTTATGGTGCACCACATGCAGTAGCGATAGATTGTTGTACTCATGCAATAGAATTATGTTTGAGATATAAAAAGGTAGAGAAGTTTACAGTTCCACCAAATACTTATCCTTCAATTCCAAATCTGGCAAAAAAGATAGGGATTGAATTTGAATGGGAAGAGAAAGATTGGGAAGATTACTATTATTTAGGGGGAACAAATATAATAGATGCGGCAGTATTATGGAAAGAGAATAGTTATATTCCAAATAGTCTTATGTGTTTGAGTTTTCAATATCAGAAACATTTAAGTCTCGGTAGGGGCGGAATGATTTTAACAGACGATGAAGAAGCAAAGGACGAGTTAAAGAAAATGTCCTATGATGGTAGGTTACCTGATATACCTTGGAGGGATCAAAATATTAGTAGTATGGGATATCATTATTATATGACACCAGAAACAGCTAGTTTAGGATTAGAGAAATTACCAAAGGCAATAGAAACTAAACCGAGAGATTGGGAATTAGAAGATTGGCCAGATTTAAGAGATATGGAGCTATATAAGTGAGAAGTATTGTTTTGAGTTGTGATAAATACCATCCTTTATCTGAACATATGGTAGTTAGTTATAGAGATAAATGGCCATCACATAATTTTAAGTTCAATATACCTTGGAATGATTCTAAACCTATACATTTATTAGAAAAATATTCTAATGAAGTAGAATTAATACAGACACCGATAGAATTTAAAAAAACTATAGGTTCGCTGTTAGATAAAGTAGATGATGATGAATGGATTTTTTGGTCAACTGATGATACATATTTAATTTCTGTTGATGAAGAGGAAGTAAATATTACTCAAAAATTTGTAGAACAATGTGATGAAGATGTATTTGGTGTTACATTTGGATATATAAGACACGTTCCACATAGTATAGATGAGAAAGATACAGTTGAATATGAAGGATTAAGGTTTGTTAGGAGAACACGATTAACTAATCCTTGGGCTCCACAATATTGGAGAGCCAAGGTATTGAAATTTATGTTTGAGTCTATGGAAGAAGCACCAAAGTATAAAGCAAAACAGATGGATTATATGTTAGGAGATTGGAATAATCACACATCCAATGCATTTTGGGATATAATAAATCAGGGTAAATTTTATACTCTTGATCACAATGTAGGAATTTGGGGTGAAAGTACAAAGAGGGGATTAATTACTATAAATTGTGCTGATAGTTTTAATAATTACGGATTAGAAATTCCAACTACCTTTGAAGTTTCTGATTCTTCAATTTTTTTTGATGATTAAAAGGATATAAAATGAAAAAGAAGGCGTTTATAACAGGAATTAATGGACAAGATGGTAGTTATCTTGCAGAGTTGTTGTTAGAAAAAGATTATGATGTATATGGAATAGTAAGAAGAAATTCTATAGCAGAACATCAAGAAAGTAGAATTGACCATTTGGTAGGTAATGGAGTTGAAACAGAGTATGGTGATTTACTTGATGTAAGTTCATTAGAAAGATTGATACGGACTATTCAACCAGATGAAATTTATAATATAGCAGCACAAAGTCATGTGAGAATTAGTATGGATATTCCACAATTTACAGTACAAACTAATGCACTCGGATTGTTAAATGTATTAGAGGCCTATAAAAATAATTGTCCAAGTGCAAGATTCTATCAGGCATCATCTTCAGAGATGTTTGGTCGTTCCGTAGATGAAGATGGTTATCAAAGAGAAACCACACCAATGCACCCAACAAGTCCTTATGGATGTACAAAGGTATTTGGATTTAATATGGTTCAACATTACAGAAACGCTTATAAGTTATTTGCAAGTAATGGGATATTATTTAATCACGAATCACCAAGACGAGGTTCTAATTTTGTAACTAATAAGGTTGTAAAGGCAGCAGTTGAGATTTCAGTTGGTAAACGAGATAAACTTCCACTCGGTAATTTAGATTCTTATCGTGATTGGGGACATTCAAAAGATTATGTTCGGGCAATGCACATGATATTAAACCATACAGAACCAGATGATTTTGTATGTGCTACTGGAGTAACTAATTCAGTTGGTGATATGTGTGATTATGTATTTAATAAGTTAGATTTAAATTACAAAGATTATGTTACAGTAGATGAAAGGTTTATGAGGGCCGAAGAATTGAAATATTTAAAAGGAGATGCCACGAAGTTGAGAATGGCATTTGGTTGGGCACCTGAATATACATTTGAGTCTTTAATGGATGAAATGATTGAACATTGGTTAGATATTTATAAATGAGGTTACTTTTAATTTTATCACAATACAGAATTAGTGAAAAGATTTTACCAGTTATTCCAGAACTTAAAAAAGAATTTGATTTAGATTGTTTGTTAGTTTATCAAATGAAATCAAATCATAAATGGCCAGGAGATAGAGATTTAAGAAAAGAGTTTTATAAAAATTATAAAGATTACTTCAATATAATTACAGAAAATAGGAATCATTTTGATTATGGTAGTTATGATTTAATTATATCAGATGATAATAGAAATACACCTAAAACAGGGTTGAATGAAATATATGAAAAGAAAAGTTGTTTGATGATTGGTTGTTATCATGGAGCTGGAGAGAAATGGAATAATGTTAAATTTATTAAAAGGTCAACTGGGACAGTTTTAGATTATTGTTTTGTGATGGGAAAGTCAGATGTAACTACTGATGTGAGTATACCAGTTGGTATTCCATCAAATGATTACTTACATTTGTATCAAAATATGGATAAGAAACATATTCTCGTAATTGTAAATTTTCTTGGTAATAGATCATGCCCATTTGAAGTGCGATTAAACAATAAGTTTGTTAAAGAATTAGATTTAATTTATTTACAAGATAAACTAAATTTACCAATTATTTTTAAATTAAAAAGTAGACAGGACGAGGGTTTAGATGGATTTGAAACAAATAAAAATTATTTAAATTTTATTTTACCAGATAATCTTGATTATAAAATTTTATGTGATTATGAAGATATAGATACATTAGTATCTGAAAGTAAAATTGTTATATCGGCACCATCAACATTGGCATATAAACCAATTCAACTTGGTATTCCAACAATATTAATTAAGAATAGTGGTCAGTTGGGTAATTTTGGAGAATTTAGGGGACTTGTAGAATTGGATAAAGAAAAAGTTAAAAATAAAATAGATGAGATGATAGAGAACCCAAAAGATGTAGATTTTATAGAAAATACAGTTGAAGGTGGGTTAGATTTTAAATCTACAGAAGTTTTTGTTGATAAAATAAAAGAATTAATGTGATAAGTGATAAATCAAATGTGTTTGTTTCTGCTAAACTTGGAAAAAATGTTAAGGTGGGAGCATACTCTGAAATAGGTAAAAATGTTGTGATTGGGAATAATACAAATATATCTGCCGGAGTATTTATACCAGAAAATGTTATAATAGAGGATAACGTATTTATAGGACCCCATTCGGTATTTACCAATGATAAAAATCCACCGTCTTTTGGAAAATGGAAAAATGAGAATCCAACCATAATTAAATCAGGAGCATCAATAGGTGCTAATTCTACAATTTTACCAAATATAACGATTGGGTTAAATTCTGTAGTTGGAGCTGGGTCTGTTGTGACTAAAGATGTTCCAGATGGGGTTACAGTTGTAGGAAATCCAGCAAGGATATTAAAGTGAATATCTTACACATTGTTGGTGCAAGACCACAATTTATGAAATTAGCACCATTGGTGAAACAATTGTCAAGATGTAATTTAGAATTCGATATATGTCATACTGGACAACATTATGATAGAACAATGTCCGAAAATTTTTTTATAGAACTTGATATAGAACTCCCAAAATTTAAATTCAATAATAATAATAAATCATATTCCAATATGTTGTCTAATATGATTGTAGATATATCATCGATAATAGATGACTATACAGATGTATTTGTATATGGTGATACCCTAACAACATTAGCAGGTGCTATGGCATCAATTTTTTGTGGTAAGACGTTGCATCACATAGAATCTGGAATTAGATGTAAGAATTTAGAAATGCCAGAAGAAAAAATTAGACGAATAGTTGATGAATCATCTAATTATTTATATTGTTTGACTGAAGGTGATAGATACAATTTGAGTCATGTTGGTGGTAAAGTAAGTGTTGTTGGTGATTTGATGTATGAGAATTTTTTATCATATAATATAAAAAATATTGGAATGAGTGATTATGTGTTTGTTACCATTCATAGAGAAGAAAATACAAGAAAGGAACAATTAACTAACATAGTAAATCAATTAAATACACTAAGTTTAACAGAAAATATAATTTTTCCAATACACCCAAGAACAAAAAAAATGATGGAACTTTATGAAATAAAACCAAATTTTGAACCCATTGATCCAATTTCGTATGGTGAAGTTTTATCATATATTAAAAATTGTAACTATGTTATATCAGATTCAGGAGGAGTTCCAAAGGAGGCATACTGGTTGGGTAAAAAAAGTGTGGTAGTGATGAAAAATCTTGTATATGAAATCCTTAAAACAGAAAAATATAATATTAGGTCAGATTACAATAGCATATTAGAAAATATTGATAAACTACATAATTTACCAGATATAACAAATTTCAATTTGTTTGGTGATGGTAAAACTTCTAAAAAAATAGTGGAGAGATTGAGTGAATAGGTATGGACTAATAGGAGCATCAGGATATATAGCACCAAAACATATGGAGGCCATAAAAAACACAGGTGGTGAGTTAGTTACTATTCTCGACCCAAATGATTCTGTGGGGGTTATAGATAGGTATCATCCAAAGGCTACATATTTTTCTGAGTATGAAAGATTTGATAGAGAAGTTGATAGACTACGGAGAATCGGAAAGGGCCTTGATTATATTTCTATAGCATCTCCAAATTATTTACACGATGCTCACATTAGATTTGCACTAAAGAATGGAAGTAATGCAATATGTGAAAAGCCGTTAGTATTAAACCCTTATAGTATTAATTCATTGGAAGAACTGCAGCGTGAAACTGGTAAAAATATACATCCAATTTTACAATTAAGGTTACATCAGAGTATTATTGATATTAACGATAATATTGGAAAGACACAAAATAATGAGGTGGAGTTGAAATATGTAACTCCTCGTGGAAAGTGGTATCATTATTCATGGAAGGGTGATGAAGTAAAATCTGGTGGGATTGCAACAAATATAGGAATCCATTTCTTTGATATGCTACTGTGGATATTTGGAGAAGTAAAAAATAATTATGTTTTCCATCATACTAAAAATAATTCACAGGGTTATTTGGAATTGGAACGAGCCAATGTGAATTGGTCATTGAGTGTTGATGAGAGAGATTTACCTCATAGAGAATGGAAGGCATTTCGTTCCATAAAGATTAATGGAGAAGAAGTAGATTTCTCAAGTGGATTTACTGATTTACATACTAAGAGTTATCAAGAAATATTAAATGGTAATGGATTTACATTAAATGATGCAAAACCAGCATTAGATTTGGTACATAAAATACGGAATTACAAAACATGAGTAATATTATTATTTACGTTTCTTCACGAAATAACTATGATATGCTGAGTGGAGAAGTTTTAAAGAATATAAATACTGATGGATTTGAATTTATCAATGTAGATGATAATTCATCACAGGAAGAAATCCAAAAGGGTGAGAAGATTTGTAGAGATAATGACATAGCATTCCTTAAAAATAAATCGAGGGGAGTGCAAATGGCAACTCAAACTTTGATTGATTTTATAAAAGAAAATCGCCCAAACTGTAAATGGGTATTCTGTTTTCAGCATGATTGTTATCCAATAAGTGAAAACTTTTTTAGTAGAATTTCTAAATTAATAGATAGTGGACAACTTGATGACTTTGGGACTGTTGGATTTAATAGAATAGATATGGGAAAACATACTCCAACTGCTTATGATGAATTTGTAAATGGCAAATCACCACTGGGGTGTATTGGATTATCCCACTTATCAATATTGGATACTACAAAAAGATGGTTGATGCCATCAAGAAATACGTGGTTAGATGATAATAACGATTGGAAAAATCCGTTTAGTGTAGAAATAACAGCTTGGACTGCAATAGGAATTAATGTAAATTTGTGGATAAAACATATAGAACCAACGGATGAATATCATTTTCATTTGTGGGCACCTGATATTTCCATGCAGTTTCTGTATAATAATTTTCATAATGTAGTGTTGCCAAAATTATATTTGATGAATAAACAAGAATTGAAGGAGAATTACGGTATAGATGCAAACTCAGCTCACGGCTCAAAAAAAGGGAATGAATATCATTTCGGGCATTATAAACCATCCCATGATACGTGGAAGTCAAGGTGGGGTTGGGAATATGATAACCCATCTACAATACCAGGAATAATACAGAGTTATGGGGGAACGTTAATAGAAGAATTTATCAATCACAATACGAAGTCCGGACCATTAAAAACATTTGATTTGGGGGAGTATTAATGAAAATATTAGTAACCGGATCAGCCGGATTAATTGGAAGTCATTTATGTGATAAATTATTATCTATTGGATATGAAGTAGTTGGTGTAGATAATTTATCTTATGGTAGTTTAGATAATTTAAAAAAATCTTTATTATTTGATAAATTTACATTTATTGAGGCAGATTGTACAGAGAATTTTTGGAGATTATCTAAAAATTGTATGTGTGAAATTTCGTGTAACTGTGATTTGAGTGGATTTGATTTTGTATTTCACACTGCATCATATAAAAAAACCTATCCAAAGATTGAGTATAACAATAAGATTACTTCGTCAGATGTAATGATAAATAACTCCAAAATGATAGATAAAATTTCCAAGTTCTGTATAGAAGATAAATCAAAATTGATATTCACTTCAACTTCTGATGTTTATGGTCATCATGAAACTTTTAGTGAAAATGATGATGTGACTATAAGTAAAACTGATGTAGAACGGCAATCATATTCTATTGTTAAATTATTTGAAGAGCAGTTTTTATTAAATCTTTTCAATCAGGGTGAACTATGTGTTTCAGTTGCAAGAATATTTGGTTGTTTTAGTAAGAGGTCAAATAAAGAATGGAGTGGTGGCCACGTTCCATTGTTTATTGATAGAGCACTAAAAAATGAAGATATAATAATTCACGGGGATGGACAACAGACTAGAAGTATGGCATACGTAGATGATATAGTGGATGGGTTGGTATCTATAATGAATAATTTTAATGAATGTAATGGTGATATTTTTAATCTTGGCACTGATGAAGAACTGAGTGTATTAGAACACGCTGAAATAATAAAAAAAATGACAAATTCAAGATCAAATATTGTTTTTATTGATGAAGAAAGTGCACACGGAAAGTATAAAGATATTCGTAGGAGGAAACCTAATCTAAATAAGTCAAGAGATGTGTTGGATTATAATTCACATTTTAAATTCACCGATATCATCAGAAAGATTATAAGTTAAAATATAATGAAGATCCTTTGTATAACACCAATAAAACACCTTAACGGGATTTATGAAACATTATCTTCATATGGTGAGATCAGTTATCAACCTTATATTTCAAATATAGAATTGAAAAAAATACTTGAAAATGAAACTATAACCCATTTATTTACAAATCCAAACAAACAGAATTTTATTCTGGATGATGAAGTTTTGAGAGATAGCAGTTTAAAAGTTATAAATACTTGCTCAACCGGATTAAATCATATAGACATAAAATATTGTGAAGAAAATAATATTGAAGTGTGGTCATTAAAAGAAGATTATGAATTGATAAGCGATTTACCATCAACTTCAGAATTAGCATTTGGTTTGATGTTGTCATTACTACGAAATATACCAAGTGGATTTGACGATGTGAAAAATGGTAATTGGAATTATGAGCCATTCGTAGGTCACCAGATAAGGGGATTAACCGTTGGTGTAATTGGTTATGGTAGACTTGGTAAAATAATGTGTAGATTGTTTGATGGATGGGGAGTTAAAATTTTAGTGGATGACCCATATGAATATAATATAGATGAACGAGATAGTAAAGTATTGAGTAAACGATTATTAAATACCTCGGATGTAGTTTTTTTACATACCCACGTAACAGATGAAACACGTGGTATGGTAGATGATGAGTTTTTATCTAAAATGAAACAAGGAAGTTATCTCATAAATACTGCACGAGGTGAATTAGTAAATGAGGAGTCAGTAATAAAATCTATTGAAGAAGGACACTTAAAAGGTTATGGAACGGATGTTATCCGAGATGAATTTGGTAATAGAGAAAATAGTAAGTTAGTAGAGTTTGCCAAAGATCCAACTAGCAATATAGTAATAACACCTCATGTTGGTGGAATGACATTTGAAGGACAGACTAAAGCATTTCATTGGGCAGTAAGTAAATTTAGGAGTGTAGTATGAAATTATTAACAATAATCCCAGCAAAACTTGATTCAAAAAGATTGAAACGAAAAAATATAAAAGAGTTAAATGGTAAGCCACTTTTGTTCTATTCAATAGAATATGCACAAAATACTAAATATCCAAATGATATAATAGTTTCATCAGAAAGTATGGATGTGAAAAACATATTACAGAAAAATATATTATTTCATAATAGAAGTAAAGATTTATGTGGTGATGTTGAAGTAGTAGATGTATATTTAGAAATATTAAAAACAATAGATGAAGAATATGATTATGTAATATGTTTACAGCCGGATAATCCAAACAGATCAAATACACTTGATGAATGTTTAGATTATATGATTGAAAATAATTATGATGATTTGATAACTGTAAATGATACTTATAAACGAAGTGGTTCTGTTAGAATATTTAAATATGAACATTTAAAAAGAGGTTTTATTAGTAAAAGAATGGGTTGTATTAGAGACGGTGCAACAGACATACACTACCAATCAGATTTTGAAAATGTAAAGGGTAAATTATAAAATGGCAGTATTTGGTAAAAAAGATTTGGGTCTGGTTATCAACGTAGGGTTGGAATGCAATCTAGATCATTATTACAAGAAAATTCGAAAGAGCTTGTTTCTGTTCTTAAAATTCATGGAGTTATAGAAGATGGTATTAAGATATTTGAAATAGGTGCTGGCCCTGGTAGAAATTTAAAATATATTAATGATGAAAATAATACAGTAGAGTTATATTTGAATGATTTATGGAAAGATGCAAGTTATAAGTATATGGATAAATTAATAAAAGATAAAACAGTATTTTACGAAATGGATACTTTTATTTTGATAAATGATTGTAAACCAGAATTTCAAGTAGATCTACTAATTTCATCTGACCATTTAATGCATATTGAATATGAACCAGCTGATATTATATTAAAAGGAATAAGAGATTCTTGGAAACCTAATTATATTTTATTAAGGGAAGTAAAAAAAGAGTTTGAATCACCAGACCATCCAAGATTATTTCATGATTATAATCAATTATTAACTGATTATGATTTAGTATATGAAACTACAAGTGTCAATGCAAAAGAATATTTTATTTGGTTATTAAAAGGTAAATAATATGACAAAGATAATATCAGAAATAGGTTGGAATCACATGGGAGATATGAATCTCGCTAAAGAAATGATTTCAGCATCAAAAGAGAATGGTGCAGATTTAGTAAAAACACAAACATTTTCCGTACAACGATTAAAAAATGGTCCTTGGGATGAAGATGGTAGAACTGAAATATACAAAAAGGCTGAATTATCAGTAGATGAACATTTGGAATTGCAGGATTATTCTAATAATATTGGAATAAAATTCTTTTCGTCAGTTTTTTCAATTGAAGATGCGAAATTACTATTGGAAGTTGAAACTGATATGGTAAAAATAGCCAGTGCTGAATCAAGAAATATTGAACTATTAGAATTTTGTGATAGAAATTTTGATAGAATGATCATATCTACTGGAACATCAACACTTGAAGAAATAAAATCCAGTTTAAGTTATATAAAAAAATCTGAAGTGACATTATTACATTGTGTTTCATCATATCCATTAGAGCCACAAAATGCAAATTTACCGAAACTACTTGAACTTAAAAAATTGTGTGATAGAGTTGGTTATAGTGATCACACATTCGGTGTAGAGGTTAGCAAGGTTTCATTGGAGTATGATATTGATGTTATAGAAAAACATTTTACAATAGATCATGAGTTACCAGGTAGGGATAATAAATTTGCAATATTACCACATGAACTCAAAGATTTGTCTGATTATATTAAATTGAGAGAACAATCAACATTGAGTCATGGTAATGATTATTTAGAATGTGAAGCTGAAACACGTAATGTTATGTCAGGGAGATTTAATGGATAGTGTAATAATCCGAAGTAGAAATGAAGAACGTTACATTGGACACACAATACAATCCGTAACAGATTATATTGGAAATCCAGAAATAATTTTGGTTGACAATGAATCTACCGATAATACAATACGAATAGTAAATAGATTTGAGTATCACAATATAAAGAAATTATATATTAATGGAGATGATTATACTCCAGGTAGAGCATTGAATAAAGGAATTGTAGAATCTAATGGTGAATTTATAATAATATTGTCAGCACATTGCGAAATTACAGACCTGACTATGGATATAGCAAAAGAACATTTCAACGATGACTCCGTTGTTGCAATGTGGGGTAAACAAATTCCAATATGGGATGGCAAAAAGATTAGTCGTAGATATATGTGGTCCAATTTTGGTGATGAATATAAAGAAAATTATTTTTGTGAGTTAGAAAATAGATATTTTTTTCATAATGCATTCTCTATTTTCAGGGGAGACTATTTAAGAGATAATTTATTTGATGATCATTATAGTAGTAAAGAAGATAGATATTGGGCAAATGAAAAAATAGATAGTGGGTATAAAATAGTATATGATCCAACTCAAATAGTAAACCATTATTATACTATAGAAGGATCGACATGGAGAGGTATAGGTTAATGAAATTAAAACAGAAAATTGGAATTATAGGAAAGGGATTTGTTGGAAGTGCAGTTCAGTTTGGATTTTCTCCAAATGTAGGAATTGACGCTGAAGTCCGTGTATATGATAAGGATCCAAACAAATCAACTCATAGTCTTATTGAAGTAGTTACTGAAAGTGATATAATATTTTTATCGGTGCCAACACCATCTAATATAGATGGTTCAATGAACATAGATATTGTAGAAAGTGCATTGGCTGATATAGACCAGTTTTCTGATGATTATAACTTTGAGATTGGAATAATCCTTTTGAGATCAACTGTTGTTCCTGGAACCACACGAAAGTTACAAGAGAAATATCCAAAATTGAAAATAGTGTTTAATCCAGAATTTCTTACAGAGAGGTCTGCCAATTTTGATTTTATAAATCAAACACGATTTATACTTGGAGGTAGTTCAGATGATGTTATAGAAGTTAGCGAGTTATTTAGGGATAGGTTTGGATCAACTATATCCATAATAGAAACTAATTATGAAACAGCAGAACTTATAAAGTATATGACTAACACGTTTTTTGCAACTAAAATATCATTTTTAAATGATATGAAATTACTAGCAGATGAATGTGGTGCAATCTGGGACGATACAATTGAGGGGTTTGTTAGAGACGGAAGAATTGGTCATACTCACTTAGATGTTCCAGGACACGATGGGAGATATGGATTTGGTGGAAGTTGTTTTCCCAAAGATATTCAAGCACTTATAGATTATGCAAGAGAGCACGGAGTAGAAATGAATGTCTTGAAAGGAGCTTGGAAAACTAATTTAGAGGTTAGACCAGAACGAGATTGGGAAAACTTAAAGGGGAGATCAATAGTAGATGAACAATAAAGTAATCTACACAGCAATAATCGGTGGATACGACGAGTTAGTAGAGCCAAATTACAAACCAGAAGGTTGGGATTTTGTTTGTTTTACAGATAGAGATTTAACGTCAGATACGTGGGAAATTAGAAAAACGCTTCCACTTTATACAGACAACACAAGAACAGCCCGTAAACATAAGTTATTGTCACATAGGTTATTTCCAGATTATGAATACAGTTTATGGTTAGATGGTAATATAAAAGTGGTTGGAGATGTAAACGAATTAGTAAGTCATCTTGGTGGTTGTAATTATGCGACGTATGACCACTCACAAAATCAGTTAGACCCACGAAATTGTATCTATGGTGAAGCGAATACCATTCTACAACTTGGAATAAAAAATAATGGAAATTACAAAGACAACCCACTACTTATTAAAGAACAGATGAATCGATATAGACGAGATGGATATCCAGAAAATAATGGATTAGTAGTTCAAATGGAAGTTTTAAGACGACACAATGAAAAAGATGTTATAGAATCAATGGAAAATCACTGGAACGAGTTAAAATATAATAGCAAGAGAGAACAGTTGAGTTTTAATTATATAGCGTGGAAGAATGATTTGAAGTTTAGTTATATTCAAGGTGATTCACGAGATAATAAATATTTTTTGAATATGGGAGCACATACAGGTAAGAAATGAAACCAATTTTATTTGTTCATGTTCCAAAAGCAGCAGGAAGTACTATCTACAAGAGTTTTAATTTAGAGAGAGTAACAAAACATGCAACATTAAATTACTTACAGATAAAAGATGAAATTGATGTAGATGGTTGTTGGATTATTGGAACGGTTAGAAATCCGTGGCAAAGAATTTTTAGTTTGTGGAATTGGACTTGTAGTCTTGCAAATCCAAAACATGGATTAGATTGGAAAGAGTGGTTATATGATTCACCTTTAGTTGGATATCATTATAGAGATGAATTAAATAATAATCCATTAAAACAGGTAAATTATTTTATTGATATGAACGGTAAAATTAAATATGATGAGATAATTAGAGCAGAACACCTTGAAAAAGATGTGTGGAAATCCACTCGTTTAAATGGTGTTTCTACTAATCATTATGCGGGTGGAATAAGTGGAACTTCAAACGGATGGAGAGATCATTACGATGAAGAAGATGTAGAATATGTAAGGGAACAATCAAAGTGGGAGATAGATACATTTGGTTATAAGTTTGAGGAAACTGAATGAGTAAAAATGTAGTTTTTATACCCAACATTGATTTAGGTAATGGTAGAAATAAGTCATATAGTTATTCTATCAATAGTTGGAAACAATTTTGTGATAAATACGATTGTGAATTATTGGTATGGGAAGATTTACTCTTACCAATAGAACAAATGAAAATAACTTGGCAACGATATTATATGTTTGATATATTGGAGGCAAATAATATAGATTACGACCAAATATTGATAGTAGATGCAGATACAATAGTTCACCCTGATTGTCCTAACTTTTTTGATGAGACAGATGGTAAGTATAGTGCAGTTAGAAACAATGGTAGTTTTGAGTGGGTTAGGAGGTCAATGGATGGATTCTCTAAGTTATTGTTTGATGGAGAAGTTCCATTTAATGTTTGGAATTATATAAATTGTGGATTTCAGATTGTTAATAAAGACCATAAAGAATTTTTTGAATATGTAAGAAATTATTATTTAGAAAATCAACATGATGTACAGAATGCAATATCACAAGTTAAGGCGGGTACAGATCAAACCATAATTAATTTTCTATTGAGACAACAAAATATAGAATTAAATTATTTACCCATTTGTTATAATTTACAAGATTTACATTCAAAACAATTATTATTTATTCACCCACAAATGTGGTTTGAGGATAAGTTGATATTTGAGAATTGTGGTTATGTATTTCACT
>Ga0233446_1000748_pt1 | contig 29661 bp, 41 predicted proteins | sample SI_124_October20_4_FD_182780 | JGI IMG/M metagenome (GOLD analysis project Ga0233446, IMG submission 182780) | Seawater microbial communities from Saanich Inlet, British Columbia, Canada - SI_124_October2016_120_MG | ecosystem: Environmental > Aquatic > Marine > Inlet | place: Canada: British...
ATTCGACGATGACGTGCGTATCTCGCTGCATTACCCACTCGCTGCAATGTTCAGGTAAACTCAATAACTATAAAGGGATAGAACAATGAAGAACGTAACTAAGCACACCGGAAAACTGGAAGTCATAGGTCGGTCGAATAATAATGGGCGTAATAGTAACCCTCGCTATATTGTACGCTTCGACGGGTGCACAGCTCATACAGCTATCGACTCCATGCTAGGGTACTCAATCACTAACTATGATGGGAAAAAAGTTAGCGCATTAATCGGTACATATTATGGCACCGTTACAATCGAAAACGTAAAAGAGGTTAAATCATGAAACACTGGCATAAAAGAGTAGCGGTTGGTAGCTTTTTCGATCTTAGTGAAGCGGATCAGGCCGCTGAGTGGAGGGACGACGACAACGCGGAAGAGCTTGCTTTTTTGATAGCAAAGGATGGAGAGTATTGGAATTTGGATTCGTTCACGCGGGCTGAAAGCGGCCGATATGATGGCGTGATGACTGTTACCAATACAAGTGCGATTGGTTGTGTATTTTCTAGTTGCGGCGATAGCGCTGTTTTGCAGTGTTTTGGATAAAGGGGATAGAACAATGAATAATTATAGAGTAGACAGAAACGATAGTTTAATAGTCCCATGTGGCATGAATTCAATCTTGTATATTGGAGAGAATAGAAACAAAGCCAACTCAATGTTTAAACGCGCGTCAATTGGGTTAGATATGTGGAGCAATGAAAACAATGGCTATGGCGTTTTGTTTTCAAAATGGGATGATAAAAAGAATGATTATATTGTATTAGAAAGCAAGGGAATAGAATGATGATCAAAGTACATAATGAGTTTCACAACACAGACTACACAATCAGACAGTCTGATTATAGCTCATTAGATGATGTTCTTTATTATGCGCAGTTTGGTGGACACAAGAAGGCTAAACAGATTGTTTCACGCATGAATAGAAAGCTGTGTCCACATAATCGCACGACATGCGGATGCGCACCGTGGATGAGATAGACAGACTAACACCCGACCAACTCAATCGCCTTGCAGCTAAGGCACAGTGGAAGTTAAAGAAGCGTGAATTCGGAGATCATTACGACACTGTAGATGCGGTTGATTATTGGATTGAAAAGAAAAAGATATGGCTTAGTGAATACGACCCCTGTCACAACGGTCAGCAAGCGATGGATCTTCAGAAGAGATTTCATGTAGATGTAACTTACACGTATTCTATAGATGAAGTTCATGATGAATTAGATGAGTCCGAATGGGTTGAGGCAGTAGTGTATCTGCAATCTTGTGATTCGCCGAGTATTCGCAGCTCTACACCAGAGCGAGCAATAACACTGGCAGTAATTGCATCGAAGTATGGGACGGAGATTGATGAAGGAGAGTTGGAATGAATAAAACTAAAGATTTGTTAAACCTTGTATCAGCTGTACTAGCTTTTATTGCGCTCACGACTTTAATTGTTATGTGTGTATGGTTTAAGTTCAATGACTAAAAGGGAGGAAAGAAAATCTTATAACAGACATAGGTAATTCTAGTTGTACATAGTTCAACTTTAGGTGCATTATATACGTACATATTAAATATGTGTACATTAATTAAATTAAAGGATAAATCATGAGTATTAAAAAGGCATACGTTGGTATCATTGAGTTGTTGGAAGCTAATAAGGATAAGAAGGTTAGTTCTGTTCTAAAAGAAGCCGTTGCTATGGCCTCAGCTAAAACTGGTGGCGGCGCTTCTGCAGCTAGCACAGTTCTTCGTGATGCTAAAAATACTGTCGTAGCTATCTTCTGTTACTATCATAAGCAGTGGGAACCAGTTACTGGTGACAATGCGGTAGAGTATGGCAAGAAAGCAACATCTGCAACAGGCTTGAACAATATGTGCAAAGAAGGTACTGCAGCATGGGGCAAGCAGAATCGTGACGCTAAGACCGCTAATGCCAAGTTGCTTTCTGAAGTAGCTGCAGGTAATGTTAAGCCTGAAGGTATTAAAGCAGCTCAAGAGACTATCGAGAAAGCTCGTAAGGTTGTTGCTGCACGAGCTGACAAGGTTGGCTACAATAACATTACAGCAGCTGCTAAGGCTATGGGTGTTGAAGCTCCAGCAGTTAGTTAATTCTGTAAGAACGTGTAGTTCACGTTACGGATAGATCAGCCTCGAAGCCTGATTGATTAACCTCTAGTGATAACCTCCCTTCGGTTGCTAGAGGTTTTTTATTGCTTAGTGAATAAGATTTATCTATATAAAATAAGACATTCATATTGTACCTTTATTGATTGATTTAATATAATAATGATTCACATAGTATAAGGAGAAACTAATGACACGTACATTTGTACAGTCTTCACGAGGTCGTAGACTGCTCTTGCCCCGTGAAGCGATGATAGAGCTGCATAAACGCTGGACAATGGGAGTACCTATGACTAGGCTTATTAAAACCCTAGACGTTGATATAGCTCATTTAGTTCTGACTAAACTGATTAAAGCTTATGACCAGTCACTGCAAGAAAAACCTGATATAGCTACAGTTATGCAAGCATCGCTATTCCCTATTTGGTTAGACAATGCTGAATACCAGGATACCTCTGATTATTGGGCTAACGCCTTGCAACAGACACCAGTAGAAAAGAAGTATGTTGGTTACTTCCCCTTAGGTCATTGGGAGAATGGAGATACAGAGGGGCGTAATGAAATCAATTAAACCTTTTATTGACGCAGGGTTTAACACTGTGCCGCTTAAAGGTGAGCTAAAACGTTTGGAGTCAGGAAAGAAAACAACGCCAATATTTGAGGCTGATTGGAAGCATAAAGCACTAGTTAATAGAAATGAAAAAGTAACTACTATAGGAGGTATGTTAACAGGCGAGATAAATGGAATTATAGCAGTAGATTGTGATGATGGACCTACTTGGACATTGTTCAATACCCTTGATATAGACTATACGTTTAAATTTGTATCTAAAGGTAAAGAAGGTGGGACGATAATATACAAACAGCCCATAGATTTAAAGACTAGCTTCAGCATAAGAAATGAAGAGCTGAACTTAGACTTCTTTAGCGAGCAAGGATTTGTGTATCTACCAACAGAAAGTAATGAGTCTAAAGTAGCTTGGGATATTAATAATGTAGATGATTTGCCAGAGTTAAAAGAACCTCCAGCATCTACGTTAGCTTTGATTAAGAATCTTTACATACAATACACATTAGGTAAAGGTACGATACAGAAAGAAGTTAATCAGACTAACACTAGTACATCATATTTAGCTCCGCTTGTAAAGATATTAGTTCAAGAAGGTAGAGTTATACCACGTATATTTAGGATTCTAACACCTAAAGACTTTAGAGACACTACTGAATATATAGCTAATGGTTATTTGAACCCTAAAGAAGTAGCAGATGGACGTGGCAGTGAATATTTGTCTAAAGTATCAGCTATACTAGGTTCAGACCCCTCAATAGATGAAGAGCTCTATGTTAAAGCTATGGAACTAATCAATACTTTGTGGGACAATCCTATGGAGTCTGACAAGTTTGACAATACTATAGTGTTTCCTATGATTGAAGGCAAAGCTCAGATCAATGGTGAGCGTATATGGAAGTATGATGCTCATTGGGAGACTCGTGGTCTACGTGTGCATACTAAGCGCTCTGAAGTTGTTGACGTATTTTATGACGAAAAGAAGCAGAACTATTTCTTATCTAACCAGTTAACTGGTAAGCACATGAAATTTAATAAAGAGGCAGAACTATTCCAGCACCTAGAAGTAGTTAGTGCAGTTGCATTAAAACGTGCTGAAGTTAAGTCAGTTATGCCTTTAGTTAATACAACGATAAGACCAGAACTACCTCCAGGATTCTTTGAGGAAGATGATATAGGTAAAGAGACAGCATACAACTTATTTCAGCAGTCAGTACCACTAGGAATAATCAATAACCCTGATTCATACAAACCCCTATATAAAGAACCTACAACGATTCTAAACTATCTAAACACGCTCATACCAGACAAAGTACAACGACGATACGTATTGCGCTTCTTGAAAACAAAGTTCACCACGTTCGCATACAGTCCCGTTGTGTTGTATTTTTTAGGTATATCAGGTTCAGGTAAAGATACATTTGTTTCACTATTAGAGCAAATCCTAGGTGAGGAGAATGAGTACATAGCTAAGCCTTCTGCTAATGAATTTATCGAAAAGCATAATGGTTGGCTGATTGATAAGTATTTTGCACAATTGGATGAGTACGGCGACCAGCTACAGATATTCTCACAAAAACAAGAAGCTCTAGGCAAGATTAAATCGTATACAGGAAAGAAGGTTATACAGATAAGACAAATGAGAGCTGATGGATATGCTTTAAAGCATGCTATAACATTCATCTTAACTGCTAACACTAATCCATTAGTTATTGATGAAAATGACAGACGTATTCTATTGATCGAGACCCCTAATATTCTTAGAGAAGCTGATTGGATTCAAGCTGAAGGTGGTATGACGTTAGTTATTGATAAACTTCAGACAGAGATTAAAGACTTTGCTTATTATCTAGCTACAGAAGTAGAAGCATTAGCTATGGATGAGTATAATAATCCTCCTTTATCTGGGTCTAAGGTTAGACTAATTGCTCAAATGCTACAGCCAGCAGATAAACTCATATTTAGCTTAAAACATCAATTAGTTGAATCGATACTAGATATGATCGAGGAAGCAGATTTTAATCCTTTTGATAGTATTAAAGATGTGTCAGAAAATGGCTTACATGAGCTGTTAATTAACGCATATCCCGATCAACAAATAAGTAAAAAGTCTTTATCTATTGCTATTAAGAAATATGGTATTAATAAGTTACCAACGACTAGGAGTGGCGTTAAAGACTATCGTTGTATTTTTTCTACTGTTTCATCTGCGTTAATTAAACGAGAGTTTGAGGATCAAGAAACAGATAGTGGAAATGCTATTAATAGCATGCCTGAGATATAGAGTAAACTTATTGCTAAGATAGAATACTTTGATTGTACATTGTTTAATTAAGTTGATATGATAATCATATCAACAATATGAATGGAGAAATAAAATGGCAACTTTGCTAGTAACAAAAAGAAGTAATAACGGTAAACTATATGCAGCTAAAGACTCTGAGGTACGCACGATTGCATATATCTATGATGACAATAGTGTTAAAGATAACATCGGTGATATATGGACTGTAGCTAAGTGTAGCACAGCTCAAGCCGATCTCGTAACCGTTAGTTAAGGAGAAATAAAATGGAACAACCTATGCTGGACCATATTACTGATGAATGGCGAGATCCTGATGATATAGAGCTAGTTGAGGGCTGGATAGACCACAAAGAGAATCAAGCCGATATTGACTATACAGATGCAGAAGTTAAGGAGTTAAACTTTGACTAGACAATATGAGTACAAAGCTGGCAATGTAGATGGATTCAGGAGGTCTATTTCAGCAAGAAGAACTAAAGTAGCAAAAGACTTAGCTAAAATGCCTCAGAATCAAGCGTACGCTGCTGAACTTTTATACTTTGAAAGAGTATTAGCAGATATTAAAAACTATAAGGAAAAAGTAAATGGATCCTAATATACCTGAATCTCTTATAGCTCAGAAAAGAATAGAGCCTTATTCAATCTGTGATATTTGTAGACGACATAGTTCTGACTTAGCTTATGGTGCTTGCACTGAGTGCAGGGCTAAATATAATATAACTAATGTAGCCCCTGCACCAGCTTGGAAGAAGTTATTAATGCCTTGGAGGCACAAATAATGAGTGAAGTATTAACAATGTTCGAAGCCTTTATGGCTGACGAAAAAGCATGGGATATGTATATTACAGGTTCTGCTGGCACAGGTAAAACAACAAGTCTGCATGAGCTAGTGGCATATTGCGAAGAGAACGATATTGCTACATTAACTACAGCATTTACCCATAAAGCATGTGGTATTCTGGCTAATAAGTTACCTGATAAAGCTGCTATAAGTACATTACATAGTTTTCTTAGAAAGCGTCCAGCTATTAATGATCAAGCCACTAGAGTTAAAGATATTCAACTTAGTAAACAGCAAGGTAAACCTCAAGTATTTAACGTTCTATTCTTAGATGAGTATTCTATGGTAGGTGAAAAAGACTGGGCTGATCTTCAAGCGGTACAAGATCCTAACTATACTGGTATACCTCTAATGAAGGTAGTTTATATCGGCGATCCTAATCAATTGCCACCAGTAGGTGATACACCTGTAGTTCATCTTAAAGATCCTTATTGGGTTAAACTGACTAAAGTCCATCGCCAAGCGGAAGATAATCCTTTAATGATTCCGCTAAATCAATTAGTTAGTTTTATTGAGGGCACTGCTGAACCTACTACATTGATTGAGTCTGAATCATTTCTTCGTGGACAAAACCTATATGATGCCTGGTCTGAACGAGAGACAACGGATACAGTTTTACTTGCCTATACAAATAAACGTGTTCAGGAGCTCAATGAGGCGATCGCAGAACGATGTGAACCTGAAGCAGAAGATATCTTATTTAGTCCAACAACAAGAAGTACTTATGGCTACTTCAATGGCATAACTCCTGATAAAGTACGAAATATAGTACAGCCATGGAATGGTTTATTAGAATTTAATAGTAAGTATAGAACACTAGAATTCTTAGTGTCTATGGAAGGTATTAAATTTGCTGACGTATTTAACTATGAAGAAGACGAAGCACAAACTGTAGCTTATGTCTTTGGTCATTATGACTATAAGCTTAAGTTAGAAGAGCTAGGTCATATCGCAGCAGAGACTAATAAGATTATAGATGAAAGTTTCCATTGTAGTCCAGCTGCTTGGGCTAGATCAAATGCAAGACATCCATTAGCTAGAGCAAGATCAAAAGCATGGCGAGAGTATTTAACGTTCAAAGATTCTGTTATATGTTTAGACTTCCCTTATGCTATGACTGTGCATAAAAGTCAAGGTAGTACTTATGATACAGTTATTTTAGACTCCCAAGACTTAGCTAAATGTTCAGAGCATAATTATACCTTGTACCTTAAACTAATGTATGTAGCTATCAGTAGGGCAAGTAATAAAGTAATAACTAACTAATGATTTACCGTGCTAGCCGGTCGCTAGTAATTTTAATGGAGTAGTAAGCATGAGTGAAGAAAAGCAGGAACAAGAGCAACCGCAGCAAAACATCCCTTTGTTTGAGCTGAGTCCTAATGGTATACCTAAGTTTAATGCAGATTGGGAGCAGACGTTACTAGCCTACGCTAATCATAAGCCTGAAGATGTCCCTATGCTACACTTAGCTAGGCATCTTTTAGCAACTCAGCAGCATCTGCAAGGCATGCTTAAGGATCAGGTAGTGACAGCTATTCGTCTTTTAGCTAAAGCTTTTGAAGTAGAAGAAGCTGATATCGTAGATATGATTGTAGCCAAAAAGTACGCGACTAAAAAGGATCTTACAGCGCGCTTAGCCCCTCCTGAAGAAATAGCTAAGGAAGCAGCTAACGATAAGTAATTATTAGGAATATATAAAAGATTCTAATTGTACAACGGTTAATCAATTATATATAATAGATGTTCAAGTTTCGGAGTAACCCTCCAAACGTTCTGTAGTATGACGATATATGCTACCATTAAAGAAAATATAAAGGAAACATTATGTCAACAGCAGTAAAATTTCATTCTCCTAAAGGTGACCTTCAATGGGTAACCTATGAAGGTGAAGGCAAGGAGAATATGAGTGGTAAACTACAGTATGTAGCAAATGTAGTTGTAACATCAGAAGTCGCAGCAGATCTCATTGCTACGTTAGAAGCTTTTTGGGAAGAGAATAAACCTGCCGGGTTTAAGAAAGCACCAAAGTCTATGGGTTATTACCCTGAAGTAGAAAAGAACCCTGAGACTGATGAATGGGATATTGAAACTGGTCGTGTTAGTTTCGCATTCAAAACAGGTGTTGAATATTCTGATGGTAAACCCAAAGTTATCAATATCCATAACGCTAAAGGTAATCAAATTAGCCTAGGCGGTCGCAAGATCGGTAATGGTTCTATTGGTATTATTGGTGGTGCAATGGGTGTCTACGAGAATAAACAAAAAGGTAAAGTCCTTGACGCTGGTGTCACACTTTATTTGAACTCTATTCAAATTACTAAATTTGAAGAGTACAAAGATGGTGATACTTTTGAGGCTCAGGAAGAAGATGGTTTTGAAGGATTTGATGATTCTACAGAACAATTCGCTGACCAATCTATGCAAGACAACTCTGCTAAACCTAAGTTGTAGTCCTCTATACTCCACTATCCTAGTTAGTTTAGGGTAGTGGAGATTTAACTAAGGAGGGCTTAATGATAAAAGTACCTTATAAAATAGTAACACTGCAAGAAGTATTCAAACAACTCAATTCAATAGAAGAGCTATATTTCGATACTGAAACTGATGGGCTATATGGAACTATCGAATTAGCGCAATTCTTTCAACCTTGCTGGGATGAAGTGCTATTAGTACGTAAACCTAACCCTTTTGATCTAGTAACTATTCTAGGTAATACTACTATAGTTATGCACAACGCAAGTTATGATATTAGTACACTACAAGATCAACTAGGTAAAGTTTACTATTGTCCTTCATCTATTGAAGACACCTTTTATTTAGCTCGACTACATTATTACACTAAAGAAAAGTTTTCACTAGATAAAGTAATGACCTATTGTCTAGGCTATGATCCTTATGAAGTACAAGACCTGAATAAGACAGTACTACAAAAGTCTAATTGGTCTGGCGAGCTATCTGAAGATCAATTACTTTATGCAGCAACAGATGTATTTTATTTACCTGCTGTGTACTCACAGGTATCAGAGCAAGAAGAAACTTATAGCTATAAGCTTGATATACACACCTTAAAGCATTGTCTAAATTTCCAGAATAACGGAATGCCCGTAGATCAAGGTGAGTTACAAAAAGCATATAAAGAGAATCTAGCTAGGATAGCTGAGATAGATCTACCAATTAATAGTAACAGTTGGAAGCAAGTTAGACCTTACATAGATCATGATGAATCTGACGATTTAGCACTCATTAAACTAAAGCTACAAGGTAATGAGAGAGCTGGAGCTGTGCAAGAGACTAGAAAGACTATTAAGCAAAATAGTTTTTTATCTAAATTCGATCATACTAGTGCAGATGGTAGAATTTATGGTAAGTTCTTACCTAGTACTAGGTCAGGTCGTTTAGCTTCTAAAGATCAAAACCTTCAACAAATACCACGTAAGTTAAAGAAAGTCTTTGGTTACTCTACTGAAGATGACCGAGTACTAATCTATTCAGATTATGCTCAACTAGAATTACGCTGTATCTGCGCTATTACAGCTGAGCACAGAATGGAGAAATTATTCAGAAGTAATGAAGATCTTCATGGCTATACTACTAAACTAATCTTTGGTGAAAACTTTGCCCCTGAAGAAAGACAATTAACTAAAACAGGTAACTTTAGCTTGCTTTATGGTTCTAGTCCTAGGACTTTTGGTAGCATTCTTTTAAAGCAAGCTGAGCTATGGTGGGATGAACACAAGCTAAAGATCTTTAAAAAGAACTGGCTTAATCTCTGGCCTGCTATTGCTGCATGGCAAGAAGCTGGCATTAGTGCTTGGCGTAACGGAATACCTTGGGCAACTCCTATGGGCAGAAGATATGTAGCTAAGTTAATGACGGATCAGCTTAATATCCAGAACCAAGGATTTGGTGCAGAAGTGGCTAAACTAGCTTTACACTATATGATGCCAAAACTACGTGAACTAAGCCCTGAAATTAAGCTTATTAACTTTATTCATGATAGTTATATCTTAGACTGCCCTAAAGATGAAGAGCTATGGAAAGCGGCAAGTAAGATCGTTGCTGAATGCATGCAAAAAGCTTGGTTTGCGTCTACTCAAGGAGTTAAGATTAAAGATTTACCCATGCCTATTGAAGTCTTTGTAGGTTATAACTGGGGCCGTATTGAAAAAGACTACTTATATAAGTATGAACTAGAGGGAATGACACATGCGAAAGATTTTTAGATTCTTTAATAAGGGTACAATAAGAGCTGCTAAGAGCTGCTAAGTAGCTAAGCGTAAAAGTAAGCCACGCAGGTCTAAGTCAGATGCCATGGGAGCTGGTATAATGCGAATGAACATGCTTGTAGATCGTGGTATTAGGCTTAATCCTATAGTTCATACCTACACCAAACGGAACAAAGGAGATAGCAGAAGCTTGGCTAGTTTAGCTAAATTAGCTATGATGAAGCCTTTACGTTATATCTTTGGCGGTCCATCTAGTGCTAAGAAGCATAACTTTAGTTATCAACCGTATAGAAAAGGAGTTAAATGATGCAGTTACTTGAAACACAATGTAAGGGTATATCTGTAGCTATAGTTGTTAGACGAATAAGAGGCATTAAGACACACCCAAAAGGTGGTTGTATTATTGCTACTGGTCCTCATGAAGATGACTATTGGCACTCAGATGAAACGTTTGAAAAAATTATGACAAAATTGGAGTATATAAGTGAAGACATTTGAAAATCAGTATAAAGAACTAGTTGGAAGGCTCATGCGACATGGAGAGGTTAAAGAAGGTCGTAATGGCAGAACTAAATCCATGTTCGCAACAACTCTAGAAATTGGCGGACTTGATAAAGGTTACTTTCCTTTATTGACAGGTCGTCAGATGTATTATAAGGGTGTATTAGGTGAACTAGCTGCTATGCTTCGAGGACCTACTTGTGTGGATGATTTTGAAAAATTCGGTTGTAATTATTGGGGTCAATGGGCAGATGATAGTGGTCAACTTAAACTGGACTATGGAAACGCTTGGTTAGATTGGAATGGGACTAATCAGCTTGATATGCTTCGCGATAGCCTTAAAAATAATCCTAACGATAGAAGAATGCTGGTTACTGGCTGGAATCCAGAAAACCTCGCTGATCTTAGTTTGCCTTGTTGCCATATCTTGTATCAGTGGCATGTATCTGTTGATGGGAAGCTGAATATGATTTGGTATCAACGTTCTGCTGATACTATGGTAGGTATACCTTCGGATGCTATCTTAGCTGCAACATGGAATATTCTTATAGCCAATGAGGTAGGCTTAACACCTGGTAAAGTAACTATGGTTTTTGGTGATACCCATATTTATGAAGAGCATTGGGATACAGTTAAGGACTACTTAGACGTTTGTAAGAAACTTTATAGAGTGCTTCCACCTAAGTACGAACTAATTGCAGAAGCTGGGATGCCTATTGAAGAGTTCCTACCTACCATGATAGATATCCGTGAATACAAGCATGGACCTAAACTTAGTTTCGAGGTAAAAGCATAATGGATGAAGTAAAAAGAATATGTACGTGGAATGCTAAGCGGTATGAGCAAGAGTTTAATAAAGAACTAGCTATGAATCTTCTTAGGGAAGAACTATTAGAGTTTTATCATGCGAAAGAAGAGGTAGATGAACTTGATGCTTTATTAGATCTTGTATATGTAGCTTTCGGAGCTATGTGGAAAATGGGTTTAAGTAGTGAACAAATCATAGAGGCGCTCAAAGTAGTATGCAACAGTAATGAAAGTAAGAGTGAAGAAAAAGTTGCTTCACACGTTAAAGCTAATATAGATAAAGGGGCAGGTTTTATTCGACCTGAACCAGTATTACAAGAAATTTTAGACAGGAGAGAAACTAATGACTGATGTAGGACTAGTAACTTGCGATACTTGTAGGTTTGATAAACAAGCAAAAAGAGACTTAGAATGTGACAGTTGTGCGCAATGTTCTAACTGGATGAGCCAACGTATTAGTTTTGAAGAGGGAGAAACACTAACATTTCATGAAGAAGGCGTAGCCGTTCCAACTATTGATAATACGCTAAAAGAGCGTGGTTCTCGTTATGGTACGCTAGAGCAAAATGGTCTTGTTGGGCAAGGCATGAAACGTTTTGCACGATTAGGAGTTAATTGGGATATCCTAACTGATGGACAAAAAGAGTCCATTGAAATGATCTGTCACAAGATTAGTCGTATAGTTAATGGAGATCCAAACTATAAAGATTCCTGGCATGACATTATTGGCTATGCTAAACTAATTGAAGACAAACTGGAGGATTAAGATGAATGTAATGATTGATGTAGAAACTATGGGAGTACGTAGTAATGCTGCTATCATAGCTATAGGTGCAGTCAAGTTCGATAAATCTTCTATATCACCAGATACTTTTTATCGCGTTATAGACTTACAGTCATGTATGGATGCAGGATTAACTGTTGATGCTTCGACTATTCTATGGTGGATGAAACAAAGTAAGGAAGCTAGAGAAGAATTTACTAGCAATCTCGTTCCTGTTTATTCTTTAACTATGGTATTGCAAGACTTTATGGCTTGGCTTAGCTCTTTTGGTGACATCGAAGCAATATGGGGTAATGGAGGTAACTTTGATAATGTTATCTTAGCTTCTGCATGTCAAGCTGTAGGAATTGAGCCATGGGATTTTTGGCAAGACCGATGCTATCGTACAGCTAAGTCTTGCTACCCTGAGTTGGATTATAAGTTTGAGGGCACGCCTCATAATGCTTTAGATGATGCTACTAGTCAAGCTAAGCATTTAATTAAACTTTGGAGTTTAAATGAACATTAAAATTAACAATACAGATATTCGTATTCGTCCTTCATCGATAGATAACTTTGTTAACTGTCCATTACAATGGGCTAAAGTCTTCTTAGAAGGTCGTACGTCTATTCCTGGTGCTCGAGCAGCTATCGGTACGGCTATTCATAAATCTGCAGAAGTAATGTGGAATGATGCTATAGTTAAGCAGACAGTAGACACAAATAAGAATTGGTTAGTTGATGCAGCTATTGAAGAATTCACTGAAATAGACAAACAAGATGAACTATACTATGACCAAGGTGAAGACACAAATACTGCTCAAAGTACTATCGTGCAAGGTGTGCATGCTTTTATTGACGACATTGTTCCGTTCACTCCTATACCTAAAGCAGTTGAAAAATTTTTGGAGGTGCAAATTAGTGGAAATCCTATTATCAGTGCTATTGGTGGTACTATTGACTATCTTACTGACAGCGTTATCGCGGATGTAAAAACTTCTAAGCGTAAACCAGTAGTATCTAACTATACAACACAGCAGTCTATCTATAAATATTTAGCTATGGAGCATGGTTATAATATTGAGCATAGTCTTATTCAAGGTGTAGTACTTAAGAAAGTACCAGAAGGACATATCCTTGAAATGGAGCCTAAGATTGACCAAGCTAAATTCTTAGTTAATCAAATGCTTAGCGTAATGGCTTTAGCCGCAACAGATACAGTGCCACTAGAACTACTATTTAGAGGGAATCCTAAGTACTACTTGTGCTCTCCTAAATATTGCGCTTTCTTTAACGAATGTGACTATGCTAAAGGAGAGATACCTTGTCAGAACAAACCAGTTCTGTAATGGTCCCATATAGCTATCAAGAGCAACTAAGCCATGATGCCCTAGAAATACTTAGGGCTCATGGCATAGTTTATTTAGCTATGGAGGAGCGTACAGGAAAGACATTAACAGCTATACTAGCATGCGAGAAATCTTCAGTTAGTAGAGTATTAGTTATAACTAAAAAGAAGGCATTAGCAGGATGGCAAGAAACATTAAATGCATTTCCTCATATGAAACAATACACAGTAACTAATTACCACCAAGCTAAAAAGTTTTTAGACCCTTCAATATTTGACTTAATAATACTAGATGAATCACATAACTATATATCAGGCTTTCCTAAAGTCTCTAAACTATGGAAGGACATTGCTAACCTTACTGAAGAGAAGCCTATTATTTATATATCGGCTACGCCTTATGCACAAGGTCCTCACCTTTTGTACCATCAGTTTGCTCTTAGCACTTGGAGTCCTTGGCGTAAGTATTCTAATGCTTATAGCTGGTTTAGAACTTATGGGCTTCCCAATACGATCTGGCTTAATAGCAGACAAGTAGAGCAGTATAATAAAGTAAAGAACTCAGAAGTATTGCTTTGTTGCGAGCATTTATTTATTACTAAAACCCGTAAAGAGTTAGATTTTATGCAAGAACCAGTAGATAGTTTACACTATATCCAATTAAGTGAAAAAACTAAAGAGCTCTATAATAGACTGCAAAAAGATCGTATTCTAGAAGAGTTAGACCTAGTAGCTGATACAGTTATGAAGCTTCGAGTCTCTTTGCATATGCTAGAAGGTGGTGTAGCTAAGATAGATGGTGTAAACCGAGTATTAGCTAATGAAGAGAAGATCGACTATATTAAAGCAATTTGGGGTGACCATAGTGACTTAGTTATTATGTACAACTATATCAGTGAAGGTGTTAAGCTAAAAGAGCAATTTACTAAAGCCGTTATATTACAAGCTACTAGCTTTGCAGAAGGTGTTGACTTATCGCATATTCGTAATCTAGTCATATATAGCCAAGATTTTTCAACAGCTAGACATACCCAAAGGAGAGCTAGACAAGCTAATAAAAATAGGACCGATCCAATAACAGTACACTATATACTAGTTAAAGATGCTATATCAGACCAAGTATATAATACTGTTACTGAAAAGAAACAAAACTTTGTTGACAGTGTATTTGAAAGGAATATAATCTAATGGAATTACTAAAAAAGTTAAAGGCAACAAACAGTAGAATAGAGAAAGAGCTAATTCTGCACTCAGCCAATAAAATGGAAAAGCTGGTACTAGCCTATGCGTATAATCCTTACTTTGTTTATCATCAAAAAGAACTAGGTGAAATTGATTGGGACTGGTTAGAAGAACCAGAGGATTTAATGTTTGGATTATTAGAAGTGCTAAGAACCAGGCAAATAACAGGGATGGCTGCATACGATAAAATACAAGAGTTTGCAGCAGATTTTGGAGACCTAATTAAGTTAGTTGTACGTAAAGATCTAGAGTGTGGTATAACTGCTACAACTATTAATAAAGTTTTTCCTGGTTTAGTTCCACAGTTTAAAGTGCAATTAGCTAAAGAAGTACCATTAGACAAAGTTGAATTTCCTGCTTTAGCTCAGCTAAAATATGACGGTGTACGTCTAGTGTGTTTAGTCGATGGAACTAAGGTAGAGTTTAGAACACGAAGTGGTAAGATAGTATGGTTGCCTGAATTTGCGAATCTTGTAAGGAGTTCATTCTCGGAAGCTAGGTTTATTCTTGATGGTGAAATAACTAGCCTATCAGGTAAAATGGAAGATCGAACTAAAGTATCAGGTTGGATTAATTCAGCTATGCACGGTACACAAATAGATGAGACTAAACTAAAGTTTACAGCATTTGATGCAATGGACTACGCTGACTTTATGTCAACCAAGTGTACTTGGGAATATACGTATAGATTTAATCTAGTAAGAAAGTTGATTAATACGATTAACAACCCTTACATTCAATTAGCCGAGACTACCCCAGTAAACAATATTAATCAAGTAGAAGCGCTATATGCAGATAAGCTCTCTCAAGGTTTCGAAGGTCTAGTTCTTAAGTCTAGTTCACATCTTTATTCATTTAAGCGTTCTAAAGATTGGATAAAAATGAAAGAGATAAAGTCAACAGAACTAGTATGTATTGATGTACAAGAAGGAACAGGTAAGTACGAAGGAAGCATCGGTGCTTTGATTTGCCAAGGTACAGTAGATGGCAAACAGGTTAGAGTTCGTGTAGGTTCTGGCTTAACTGATAAAGATAGAGACCAGTCACCTAGTTCTTACATTGGTAAAGATATAGAAGTCAAATACAATACAACTATTCAAGACTCTGTATCTAAAGAGTGGTCACTTTTCTTGCCAAGATACGTAGGTATTCGATTTGACTTAGTTACCTAAGAATATCGACCTCCTGTGTGCTCCGTGATCGAGTTTAATTTAGAATCTAATATGGTTATCAGGGCCTATATTTGGATTCGACCACGGACCATACAGGAGACCAGATAAAATCAAATAATCTTTATAAATCAAGGACTTAGGATGAATGAACAACAATTACAGAAGAAAATACAAGACTATCTTAAGAAGCAAGGAGTATATTGTTTCAAGACTATCAGCACTAATAGATCGGGCATACCAGATATTATTGCATGCGTACCGCCACTAGGTACTTTCCTTGCTTTAGAAGTTAAAGTAGGTAAAAATAAACCCTCAGCTTTACAACTTCACCATGTAAATGAAATTAATAAAGCTGGGGGCAAAGCACACGTTGTATGGTCGCTAGAAGAAGTAAAAGATCTACTTGAACAAAATGACTTTATCTCCGACATTAAATCCTAAAAATCCTTTATTTTCTAACTTTTGCTCAAGTCCAGGAATGCCACGAATTGCCTCTGGAGTTATTTCTTCTAGTCCAGTGACTTGTTTAATAGCTTCAGAATCGGCGATTCTATGGGGATGCACTTCTTCAGTAACGACCTTGACGCCTTCCTTACCTTTAGCCTGTGCAGCAGCTGCCTTGTGTTCTGTACCATAGTATACCCCTTTACCTAGTTCACCAGTTGTTTTAGCTTTCTTAGTACTATCTGTGGCAGCTCGATAAATCTTAACTTTAGGCGCAGCAAGATCTTTTTGCCCAAACTTAGCATAAGTAATAGCTAGCTCATTTATTTTATCTGCCATAGCTGGATCTTCTCCAAGGCTTTGAACTAGAGAATTAATATCTTTGGCATTTAGTGGATTCTCAAGTACCTTACCTGTTTTAGTTACTAGAGCTAATGCGCGACCTTTTTGAGTGGGAGCCAATCGTTTAATCCCATTAAATATGCTACTAGCAAATTCATACTTTGCTCTCATTACAGGATCAACTGTTAAGAAACTTTGGAACTTAGGGATTGAGATATTTCCAGACGCTTTAGCTAAGTTAACGTCATTACGCCATACCTCAGACATTTCTTTAACCGCTCGCTTAAGCTGACGAGCTTCAGGTGTAGAGAATGCTATACTATCTAGTTCTTTAGCTAGCATAGGGAAATGAGTTGCTCTCGTCTGTCCTTCTAAACCCGCAGTAAACTTATTAGTTAAATGATCTAATACAGCCCCCTCCATATTAACCCTAGCTTTTTGAGGCAGCTTAGAAATTAACTGCATAAAAGTACCATCAGGAGAAGTAATTTTATTCGACAATTGTTTAACTAGTTGCTTAGGCTCCATACCTTTAGACTGCAGAGCTTTAGCTAAAATATTCTCTTCTAATGCAAACATCTTAGCATATTCAACATTAGCTTTCTTCCACGCCGTCTTCCAAGCTGAGGCATTAGTAAGATGCTTTCCAGTAGTAGTAGAAATTTCTTTATCTATTTTACTTAGCACATGATCAATACCAGCACGATCTATTGCAGAACTAAGCTTTTTATTAAACTTAAAATTATTAATAGTTTGGCGTAGTTCTAACAAGTTCTCAAAAGACCTCAGGTTCTCATCTAAAGTAATAGCGGTGCCTTCTGGTAGTATACGCTCTCCTGTTGCGTCTAGTGGAGTCGGACGAACTGGAGTAGCTACCTCTGTACCTTTTTTAGTTACTGTCTTTTCTGCTTTAGTTCCTAGTAGTCGAGCTTTAGCTATACGCAGTTTAAACGCCTCAAGAACAGTAGGATTAGTTATCTTACTTTCTATCTTATCAAGTAAAGGTCTAATAGCTAAGTTTTCATAATCAAACTGATAACTAGATGGTACTTCTTCAACTGCTTTATTCTTAGTAGCAGCGTAAAAGCTTTTAACTTTACCTTGATATGCACCTAACTCATCTTTAAGTACAGTAGCTACATTAGTTGAGCTTAGCTCTTTAGAACTAGCTAACAAGTTTTCAGCACGGTCTGAAATATTTCTAACTACTCGTGCACTAGCAGTAGGATCAATAGCCATAGCAGGTGCAGCAAATGTTTCACCACCTGGCTGTGTCATACCAATAGCTTCAATTTCCTGGGCGGCTTTAGACTTAGGCAAATCGCCCGTAGTATGCTTCTCAAATAGTTCAACGATCTCATCTACTTGAGTCTGGTCCAAACCCATGATATCTTTTAATGCTCTACGAGCACCTGAGCTATCACCACCAGAAACAAAGTCCCAAGCTTTCCTAACTCCTTTAGCACCTAGGTTAAATGCTGGACCTAGTATAGCAGTAAACGTAGCATCATCAATACCTGCTTGTTTCATCTGGTTAAAGACTTTAGCTGTGCTTAAATCATCTACTTGTTGCAATGCTTTAGCAGCAGCATTAATATCAGCTCCTCTACCCGCCGCTGCACCTAGGGCACCAAATACAGCAGCACCAGCAGCTTTAATTGGGAGCGGACCTGGTATAGCCGCACCCCGACTAGCGCCAGCAATAGCTCCACCAAGTTCATACTTACCTGCTTCTACTGTATCAAAGAAGTCTACGTCGAGAGGTTCAAATGCTCCTTCGGCTGTAAACTGACCTACTTCATTAGTCTCAGGATTAAACTGCACAGGCAAGCCATATTTCTGAGCTATGGCCGCAATACCCATGTTTAGCTTGGTCTGGTCACTACTAGCTTTAGCCATAGCTTCAGGAGAAAATCCACCACGTATCATAGTTGGTATGTCCATGCTTTCTCTAGTTAAAGCATCAGCAGTAGCAGTAAATTCTGATAAATCCATTTCTCCTTCTTCTGGTATCTGTGCGTCATCAAAGAATACACCCATAGTACGTTGTACCATATCTTGCCCACGTTGCACAGTATCTTGTATACTAAAAGGCTCTTGTGGTTCAGGTTCAGCTACTTGTACACTTTTACGACGCTCAATTTCTTGCGTCATAATACTAGAGATAAACTGGTTAGTCTCATTAGGATCTAGGTTAAACTTTTGAACTAAACCCGCAGATATATCTTGTGGGCTCATGTCTTGATCTAACGCTTGGATAACAGTATCAGGGTTAATTTGATCTATACTGTAAGGTGCATTTTCTGGCATTACGATTACCTCGGAGGTTATTTAGTCCATTCTGGAAATTGAAATTCTTCTTGTTGGGTGGCAGCGCTAGTAGGGGCACCTAGCACAGCATAGCGATAAAAATCAGTTTTAGCTTTAGAAAAATCTAGTATAGCATAGCGAGAACTATCCAAGTTAGACTTAGTTGGGTCTAATATAGCGTAGTCGACTTTTTTCTCTAGCGCAAAGCGAGGTAAAATATATTGGGATTGCGTGCCAGAAGATTCTATTAATTCTTGCCTATAATCTTGTATCTTTACTGCGTTATAAGGATCTTGCTGAAAAACTTCTACTGCTTCTTCTAAAGTTGAAGCTTTTTTATTAGCAATGTACTCATTGGAAAGAAAGTCTCTAAACCTACGCTGTTCCTTCATTTCACGCAGTAGCTCTGCAGGATTGTCAAGAGACTTTGGAAGTTTTGGAAGTTCTGTAGCAGCTAGCACTTTAAATTCTGCGCCTGTCTCTTTTGCGATTTTTTTAAACAGACTAGGCACTTGTCTTTCATACTGATGCTTTTGCACTCCTTCCCCTCTAACTAAACCAGGATGTCCTTTAATAGGTATTGCTATTTGGGTGAGCCCTTTATCTTTAGCCACTAATATCTCTTGCTCGATAGCTTTACGTAGCCAATTCTTTTTAAGCGGTGCTGAGGGAGCCATCTTAATAAGTTCATTTTCTCGTCTTACCCAATCACTTGCCGCTTTCCATAAACGTGTTCGTTCGTCCACTTTAGCGTAAAACTTTAGCGCTATATCCGGGTTTGTTATATTTTTATCTACTTCTTTACTTAGTAAGTCGCTTTCCTCTTTGAGCCGCTTGCTCTCCGCATCGAACCCTTTTAGTTGTTGCCGAATTACTTGAAGTTCTTTTACCTCTTCTGCAACACGATAACCTTCTTGCGAGCCTTTCTGATGTCTAAAGCTCTGTATCTCTTCAATTACATGGGTATCGCCTACTTCTTCTTTAGCTGACCAAGGATACTTTTGTTTCGCAGAAGCTCCAATAGGCCTTTGAGTAGTCCTAGTATGCATCAAATAATTTTGCGCACTAGGAGTAGCTTCAGTAAAGTGAGGATCTCTAAAACCCTCAGCTTTAGGTGAGGTAAAGCTATAAAGGTTCTCAGAATACCCAAAGTCTTCTATTGCTTCTAAAGGGTCCTCGAACCCTTTAGACGTTATTTGGGTATAAGTAGAATGGCCCTCTTCTGCAGCGCTTAATAAATCACGTTCTGTGCGAGCAAATTTATCGCTTCGCATACTGTCAATGCCTATTAGCTCGTGCTTACCTAGTCTATTAAGTCCTCTTGGGTCTTTAGCCACCCTTTCTAGCACATCTTTCATACCAGAGTGTTCTAGCTCTTCTGGCTTAACACCACGCTTAACTAATGCATTGTATACTGAAGAGGTAGCTGTTATGAAATCTTCTGGTAAGTCTTGAAGAACTTCACTAAGTTTAGAAAGTGCCTTTGCTCCGTGTTTAACTAATGTACCAGCCATAGCTATGCACCCTCGTTAGTATTCTGAGGTAGTTTAAGATCTTGACTTCCAGGTTGACCCCCAAGACCCTGAGCACCCTGCATAGCCTGCATTTGTGCTTGTTGGTTCTGAGACAGCATCATAGCAGTTTGCTCGAATATACCAGAGATCTCAGGAGAATATTTAGTCTTCATAGTTCTTAGGCCTAAGCTAGCAGCTTGCATAAATCCTGCTGGATTAGTTTGAGCTAACATCTGACCTACAGGACCAGCCAAAATAGACTCTAACATTAACTGAGTCTTTTCATCCTCATCATTATAGCTAACAGACTCTACAGATATGTCTACATTTGTGAATGCAATCTCAGTGCTTTCTTCAGGTATAGGAGCTACTATATAGTTACCATCACTATCGATCTCACGTTCACCTGAAGCTGGATCAATTACAAACTCAAAAGCAAATTCCATCTCTGGCTGTCCATTAGGTCCAATACGACCTGTAGGCATTTGCATAGGCTGATTTACTGCAACCCAACGATCACCAGAAATCTCGTCAGCTATACGGATAACCTGGAATGCAGTATAATACTGCTTCATTAGATTAACTATATCCCAACCTAGTAGTTGGTAAAACTGGTCAATACGATTAGTCAGATAACGTAAAGCTACTACTGTTGCATTCTGCTGTAGTTTAACCTTACGACCTGAATCAGAAGCATAAGCCATGCCTAAGAAACTATCATTAATACTTAAGATACGCTGGATACGATCTAGAGCTTTATCAATAACCACATACTGGTTAATGATCTCTTGATTCATATTCTCTATCTTAATACCTTGTAAATCTCTAACCGGTATTACTGCATTAACTCTGTTGAACGCATCGATAAACTCTGCCATATCTTCTACAGCATTATTTTCAATGAAAGCTTTCTGTGTATTAACCATCAACTGTATTTTAATCAGTGCTTGGTTGATAGCTTTCTGAGTCTCAACTACCTCTCTAAAGATTCCATAATGCTCAGTATTGTCTGAAGTATGTAGTTTTTGCACACGATAAGGGAATCGTACTTCTTTATATGTAATCTCTTTACGTTCTAGTTCTACGTCACCAGACCAGAAGATAGACCAAGTCTTATCCTCATCGTCTGTGATAACAGTATGAACTATAAGATAGTTATCGAAGACTTTATAACGGCCTGTGAACTCACCATTATATGTGGCGCTGAACTCAGACTCGTCTAGCCCTAAATGATTCTCATAAGCAAGTAACTCTTCTAGCTTTTCTTTACCAAAGAGCTTAACCACTTGATCATCACTCAACCAGCGATAGCGATGTAAGAAGCGCGCATCAGAGTAGTCCTCAAGACGACTTAGAGGATCTAGAACAATCTCGCTATCAGGTACATGGTTAATACTGATCTGTCTGATATTACGACCAAAGACATCTTTTTCACCTGTGTCTTCTACATCGATATAGCTACACATAATACCAGAGACTAAACCAGATAGCTTTAGCTTATCGCCTTCAGTATCGAAGTTATTAACCCGCATAGTATGCTTAACTAGATCATTGAGCACAGACGCAGTAGGGATATCATTCATCTGTTCTGGGCTAACTTTAACGGTGTTAAGCACAGTAGAATAGTAACCTATAAGCATACGAGCAAATAGTTTAATGACATTAAAAGTCTCTACGGGTTGACCACGATTTTTTAGAACCGCAATTTGTTCATCTGTATACTGTCTGTTATGGTACATATTCCAGACTTCACGTGCCTCTTCACGAGATTCTTCATAAGCTTCATAACCTATTTTAAGAGTGTCCTGTAGGGTGGTAATCTTTGTGTCCATTATTTAATCCACTGTAACTGGTCAAAAGGAGTAGTATCAGATCCTAAGTCAACACTAGGTTTTACTTGCTCACTTATCGGTTTACTTGCATTCTCAATTAGGTCTAAACGCTGATCTAATGCACCGATAATCTCATCTACACGTTCTTGGCTGACACCAAGACGAACTTTAGCAGTATAAGGGTTACCTAGTCTAGCTATTGTATCTAGCTTAGCCTTAACCTGGCCTACAGAAGTACGCAGCTTAGTTATTACTGGACCTAACTGCTGACCTAATGTACCGAATGCTTGGTTGAATGAGGTAATCTCTGCAGGAGTTAACGCTGCACCATAAAGTGCATGACGCACACTATTTCTAAACGTGTTGTATGAAGCAGTAGCTTCTGTACCTTCCACGTTATCTGTCATATACTCTCTAATACCTTTCAAGAAGTTATCAACAATGCCAGTCTCTCTACTAGTTAGCTTAGCACTAGGCTCACCTAAAGATAACAATGAGTTGATATCTTGCATACTCTTTTTATCAGCTGAGCTAAGTTCAACTCCTGCCAATTTCTCCATACGCTCAACATTACCTATGGCCTTGCGGAAGTTCTTTGGTTCATTGAAATCAGTAGCAAAGAACTGATCCTCTCCTCCAAAGTCTTCAACCATTTTAGTTCTAGCTTGTTCTGCTGCGTCTAGTTCTTTAATATCAGAAGGTACATACTCTCTAGGCGATGTCTGTTGTTCTGCATAGTCTACGGCAGCTTGACCTTCTAGACCTAGTCTAGACTGAGCATACTCTATAAGCTGCTCTTTATCTCTTACTTTAGGACTGACTGCAGGTTCAGGCGTTTTACGCGCCTCATCCCTACGAATAATCTCATCTGTAGAAACCCCTTCAGCTTCTGCACGTAGTGCTGCATTTTGCGCATAAGCAGTAGATACAGGATCTTTAGACTTTAGTAGACCTTGAATAATGTTATACCTAGTCTCTTGAGGATTTAATCCCCCTCGTACATTCTCAGGAGTATTTTTATATATGAAGTTTACTTTCTGTTCAAATGCCCCTTGGTTCATCTTCTTTTTAGTGCTATCTAAACGCTCTTGTAAGATACTGGACTTAGTGCTAGATAGTCTTTTTAATGCACCAGTATCTCTGGTCATAGAAGCTACAGAACCAATAGACCACTTTTGTCCATCTGAAATCTTAAACCAGTAGTTATCCATACCAGCTTCTTCACGATCTTCAGGACTATCTGCCCAAAATAGAGGTAATCCTGCTTCTTTAAGCAGCGCTCTATCATGCTCCCAATCAATAGCTGATACTTGCTGTACACCACGACTAGACCATAACTGTCTTAGTGTATCGTTATTATTTAACATATTCTGTAGATCAGTAGCATCTCCAGACTGTGTAAAATCCATGATAGCTTGATCAGAATCAACTAGAGCTAGCTTATTACGTGTAGCTGCATTTTGTTGCTTTTGAAATTCTAGCTCTTGTAGTAGCACTTCATCTTGTGCTCTTCCTACTTGTGAACGTTCTAACTGTCCTCCAGCACCCATGCTGTAACCAGCTTTAGCCATATCAAGTACTAGTTGATCACGTTTAACTTTGGCCTCTGCCCTACTTGTTATCTGCTTAGCTTTAGCTTCTTCAGTCTTAGCTGTATTTGCAGCAGACGTAGCATAGGCTTTAGCGAAACTTTTACCGAAACTCATTTTATTCTCCTAGCTAAAAAAGGACGCTATTTGTGCAGAACCTGCAGCTGATCCTGCATAACTGCCGCCAAGCGTACCTAATAGATCTCCTAGACCTCCGCCTTGATATCCAGCTTGTGCACCATAAATACTAGCACCACCAGAGATATAGCTACCGGCTAAGTTGCCATGAATATTTGCTAGTCCACCTTGCGCTTGTCCTAGTGTACCGTAACCTTGCTGAACTAACTGACCTCCAGATAGCTGAGCACCTGCTACGCCACCAAAGGCTCCTTGGGTGAGTTGGCCTGCTTGCAATGCTTGTTGCCCTGCAGATTGAAACGCTGAGCCGACTGTGCCTTGTTGCTGTGCAATTGTACCCAACATAGCAGAGCCTTGACCTAAACCAAGACCTAAGAATTGCTGTTTCTGTGCCATAGCTCGTTCTTCACCAGTAGCTCTAATGCCTGCTTCAGTTATAGCTTTTTGACCTGCTAAACCTGTTTCAGCCGCCGCTTCAATACCACTGCCAGACAAACCTCGTTGCTCTAGTGTCTTACGCAATGCGGCCTGGTTCTTCTGGAATGCTTGCTGAGTCGACTGTAAACCTTGCGATATAATCTTTTCTGGTCCTAACTGTTTATAGTAGTCCCCAATGTTTTCTTGGAGGTTACCATAAATAGCATCCCAGTCTGCGTACTGCTGTTGTTGGAAAGCTAAACCTTCTTCTTGGATTGTAATACCTCGTTCGCCAAGAGCAACGTTCCTTTCTTCAATAGCTTGAGCAGCTGTAAGAGCTTCTAGCTGTGTAGCAGTACTAGCTGCAGCAATACGCTCAGCTGATGCTATCTGTTCTCTAGCAGTTTCTTGTTGTATTTCAGCTACTTCTACTGCGTGCTCTCCAGAAACTTGCGCTGCACCTGCATAGTCTGGTGCAGGAGGTGGATCATTACTGCCAAAGATCGAATCAACTATTCCGCCCATACTAACTCCTTTCTGTACCTTGTCATCTTAGGTGTGTATTCATATCGTTCCATCATAGCTATACCTTCGGAAGTAACTCCGTCTGCTTCAATAGCTTTGAATCCTAGTGCTTTAATTAGTTCTTCTATTTGATCAATAAGCAACTTAACTCCTGATCTATACCGTGGCTCAACATACAGTCCTGCCCAGAAGTACGTTTCTTGCGTCATTGCATAACCTGTCATAAACCCTACAAGAGTATGCGAATTAGTATCAGCATTGTAGACATACAGACCTTGCTTTATTGAAGCTGGTGCCCTAATCACTGTTAATAAAGCTTCAGTAGAAGCCATGACAGAGTCTACAGAAAAAGGCGAGCTTAGCACCATTTTATGGTGTAGTGCAGCGAGGAGAAAAAACTCCTCTTCACTAATATCTTTTATTGAATAATCCATATCTACATTATATCATATTTTTGCTTTTATAGCATATAAAATAAGCTTATATGCGCTTTGCTTTAACTAATGAAGCGATGTAATCTGCCTGGTTTAATAGAAATCTACGCAAGCTTAAACTATTAGCGACATCAATGGGTACTTCAGGAACCACTACAAAAGCGTTGCTATCAGAGTTGTCCTCCAACTTAGCTATTCTAGCTTCTAACTGTTTAATTTTGTCAAGAGTTTCTTTATCTGCCATTTTGTCTACCTAACACTTTATACTCAATAGAGTTAACTTGCCCTACTCCTGTTATCCTAAACTGGATAGTACTACCTCTTTCAGCTGGTTGAGGTATGTTGATGTCCTTAACACCTTTACCATTTAAATTAGTATATTTAACTGAAAGACCGTCGATAAAAATCTCTAGCGTCAACTGACCTGATATGTGTATGTATACATTCTTGTATATTTTAGTCTGAGCTATATCTCCTTCTGTTAGTTCAGGAGACTTCCATGTCATTGTCTTAGGATTAGCTGAAGTAAATAGTGTATTAACATAGCCACTGATAACTGCGTATAAAGTATCGTTAAATGCTCCTACCCTACTAAAAGTACCTGTAAACTCTTTATACAAAGGCTCAAATCTTATATCAAATGCAATTAACTTATCTGCTAGGGCTAGATAATATACATCATCATGTACTGTAGCATTAAGTGGTGTTACAGATAACTTACCTAATTTAGGTCTAGAAATAACTTCTACTAGACCACCTCTAGTAATGCATAAACCATCATTAGACAGCCAGATTAGCATACCCTTTAAAGTAGCTATAGTGGCGTGCTCAACACAACCTTGATTAGCGTCAAAAATATTACTCTCAAAGTCCGTTGGGGTTAATCCTGTAACTATATAAGTAGTCAAATCTGTAAATACAGCTAAACCTGTAGGGGTGGAACCAATACCTGTGATATCTGCCGCATAGTCGATAAAATCAAGCTCACCCCAAGCGTATGGAGTAGCGATAGGAGTAAAGTATAGCTTAGAACCTACAGCACCAAATAATACGCCATTATGTTCTACTAGATATCTTAGTCCTGTTGGAGCTTCATGGTAGTTCTGTGAGTCTAAGATATGACCATCTACTGCTGTATCAGCTATGTTATCTGAGTACGTAGTAGTCCCTTCATTAATAGTAGTAACTAGAGTATACTGTGTTAATGTACCGCCTAAACGATAGATCCTTACTTTATCCACTTGAGGATCTGCAGACGTAGGAATACTGGTTAAATCTACTTGCTGACTAGCAGGAGCAACTGAACTAGACGCAACACTAGGTTGAGATTCTACGCCGGTTGAGTCGTCGTAGAAAGTAACTACATAAGTATAAGTACCTGTAAGAACTCCAGCAGCTCCTGTAGCTACAGAAGGTGCACTTGCAGGTTTAGTTATACCTAATTGATATGTGTTAGTTCCATCATAAACTTTAGCTGAAGCACTAGCTTCTGTCCAGTATAGTTTATCCTTGTATTCTACATACTCTCTAGCAGTAGCAGAACTTAACCAAGCAGAATTGAAGTACCAAAAGTAAGGATCTACAGCCTCACCTATATTAGTATTTTTATTTACTGGTTTTAATACTCCAGTAGAGCTATCAATGTCAGAATACTCTACTGCCTCATTTAAAGCTAATAGATGAGGTTCCATCCTGGTGTTTAATCCACCATTAAATGTACTAATCTGCACGTTATTTCTCTTTTATTAGAACCATGTTGTAGGCAGCGTTGTAACCGAACTTGTTTAGTGGCTTAACTCTGTCATATCTATACCTAGCTATCTCTAACTCTGGAGTTAAGAATAAACTACTGTGCGGTCTTGTCACGTCCATTTTATTTACCTAAAGCTTTGTTGTAGTTGAAAATAAACTCTTCTTCTGTACCCTTACCTAGTTTAGTATTATAGTAAGTTTTCCAATACGCGGCTAACCCTTCTAAGTCAGTTGCTTTGGGTAATGGTTCAGGTCTTCTTGAATAAACTAACCGTGCTATCATAGTAGCATACTTAAGATCAGTAACTAAGTTAGCTTTATCTTTCATTCCTATAGGAGAGACTTTTCTAGCTATGTCTAAGTTGTAGTCTAAATAGCTATCCCAGATATCTTTATGCGTAGCTTGCTCTATCTGAAATATGCCTAGCGCAGGACCATCTAACTGCTTAAAGTACGTGCCGCCCTTAGACTCTTGAATAGCTGTACCTAATAGTAGCTCTTCTGCATCTTCACTCCACATACCTAGTCTCATCAGTGAAGGTCTAATGATCATGCTCCTTAGGTGAGGTATATGAATCATGGTCGATGCACTCTCTTGTACTTCTCAATAGTACGCATACCGCCAAGACCGAGCATTCCAAGCAGTACCGGCATCATCTCACCTAGATTTAGTTGAGGCAGCTCGGGTAGTACAACTCCAGTAGCAAGTAGAACAAACATAAGTATTGGCTGAATAACATAATGGTAAGCAAATGCAGACACGCAAACCCAACCCACTGCGGGCCGCCATCCACCAACAAACAGACTGCCACTCTTTGCTTCAGCCTGGTTAGTCGCAATCTGAGCCAAGGCGATCTCTTGCGCATGGTTCTCAGCCATTGTGGCAATACTGTGTGCAAGCTCATTCTTCTTATCTTTGTCTTCAACAAACTTACCGATCAGATCACTAACTGGCCCTATCAATGCTTGTATCATAGTAGTATACCTTATTTTTTACTATGGCTAATTAAAGCTCTATTAATGAGTTTATCTAGTTTAACACTTATACCTTTCATATCGTCTCTTAGCTGATCTAATACACGTCTAGTATCAGCTCTTTCATTACTCATATTATTTTTTAATGCTTGTATCTCAACTTCTTGCTTTTCTACTTTAGTGTCAATAGCGCTGACATAGGCAAAACCAGTAACAATGAAAGCTAGTGTTGAAATCATATGTCCTACCGATATATTTTTATCTAGGTGCCACTGACCGTCTGTGGCTCTACGCTGCGGTTCTTCTTTTGACATCACTTTTTAGCCTTAAACAAGTTGAAATAAAACTTTCTACGATATGAAGTAAATAATGATAGTATCAATGATAGTACCCCACCTATAGGTGCTGCAGAGAACGCATAAATATTAGCCCTCAGTTCTCTTTTCCAGTACCCATCAAAGATAGGATCTCTAACGTGGTAAAGCTCGTGCATTGTTACATGCGCTTTAACTAAATTAGGTAAATCTTTCTTAACCCATATCTCTTTTGTATCATAACTAGACCACCCCCAGTCACCTTCGACTGTTGGATGATCTGAATCATGAATAACTATATCAAGCATTCCAAGGCATCCACTTCTTTGCGGTCTTGAGAGCGGCCATGCTATGCAGCCTCTTCTACTTCTTCAGTCAATGCGTCCATAATCTTGATCTGCTTATTCAGTTCCGAACTCCAGAAAGCCTTGCCACCTTCAAGTTGTGAGAGGTTGAACTTAGATCGTTCAATCTTGTTATTCAGATCTGATACATGGTTCACGCACTGCACTACCTCTGGGGATAGCTCTTCTATGTTGTACTCAATATCATTGATAGTGATAGTCTTAGGGTTGTTTTCATGTTTTCCCATTTTGCTATTTCCTTTTGTGGTTAAAAATTAGTTACTCAACAGACCAAGGCATACCACTTGCCTTAGTGGGGGTTAGATCTTCATCAATCTTAGCCTGTAGACTTGCTTCAATAGCTGGTATATCAAGCTCTGCCTCTACCCATCCAGCCACCTGTGTCTCTGTCAGATCATCAAAAGGTGTATAACCTTCTGCTTCTGAGTCAGGGGTGAAGTTGATGGTTCCATTGTTACGCTTAGAGATACCGTCTTGCTCTAGGGCTATGGAGTAGTGAACGATAGTCACACCATTGTCGGGTAGGTTGCGTTCGAGGTTGTTGATTAAGATTGTCATGCTGCTTGCTCCTGTTGGAATGCTTGATAAGCTGCTATTACTTCTGGTGTCCACACCGCAGTAGCAATAGCAGATACCTTAGAGTCTTGGTCTGTTAAGTCTTGACCAGGGTTAAGTACGTGTCTGTGGAATACTGATGATAATACAGCACCATCTTCTAATACTCGTGTTGCTGTGCGTACTTGGATAGTACCGTTTTCTAAAGTCTCAATTTTATCTACTACTGTT
>Ga0233446_1000765_pt1 | contig 29214 bp, 25 predicted proteins | sample SI_124_October20_4_FD_182780 | JGI IMG/M metagenome (GOLD analysis project Ga0233446, IMG submission 182780) | Seawater microbial communities from Saanich Inlet, British Columbia, Canada - SI_124_October2016_120_MG | ecosystem: Environmental > Aquatic > Marine > Inlet | place: Canada: British...
AAAACCCGCTGGCTCTGAAGCCCAGCTAATTATGCTTTCACCATCAAATACACTTGGATCTGGGTTTTGTATAAATTTTTTATGCAATATACTAGCTGGACTTTCAGTCAAGCACATATCCATCTGCTTACATATAAACACATATGATTTTTCACCGACATCAATGCGAGCACTAAAGTGTACCTGTTTAGGGACAAGCAATTCTCCACTTTCTATTTTTCCTTCGCTTGCTACAGTAATATCTTCGCCTGGAATAAGACGATAATTTCTATTCAAAAAATCTATTGATTGGGGAGCTTCTTCTTGTGGAATCATAGAAAAAAATGTGAGTTCTGTTCCTGCGGGAATAGATGCATCACATTTAATTTTATAATTTGCATATTCGAGTGTGTCGATAGGCCGTTGAGGTGGGATATAGCATAGGAAGAAATATGCTATTTTACCTCTATCAGCACTGTTAAAAGGTAACACATATAACCAGAAACCCGCTGGATCTGAGGCCCAGCTGATTACACTTTCACCTGCTGATACATCTGGATCTGGATTAAAAATAAACTTTTCGTACAATCTGGTAATTGGATTTCTAGTTGATTCAATACATATGTGCTTTCTTTCAAACGCATACTCTACCCCAGCAACTTCAACATGAGCATTGAAAGTTAGCCTGTAGGGATCAAATTTTGTACCTTCGATATCACCTTCACTTAGTATCGTAATGTCTTTACCAGGGTCGAAAGGATACGTTCCGGCAACAAAATCTATTAAAGTGCGTGCATCATCTAACACTGGTTCGGCTATTTTGAGTTTTACACCTTCGGGAATAGATGCATCACATTTAATTTGAAAACCACTATACATGTCGGCACAATCTAGTTGTCTTACTTTTAGTCCTTCGCTATGCACATAAGGCATGATAGACAAGACACCTACGATAATTATCAATATGCTTGTAATTTTCATGATGCTAGTTTCCTTTTTTAAGGAAAAATTTTCTGCTGCACACAATATTCAGTTTATTGTGCCTATCGCAAATTGATAATGTCCCAATCTATATCAGGATAAGCCACTTTTTACTCGCCTGCCTCAGTAGTATAAATTTTAACACGAAGGATATTCTTTTTTTTGTGCCTTTTATATTTAATATTATTCGAATGATTTTTTACTAAAAAAATACCTAATCCCCCTATTCTCATTTTATCCAATGGGGTATCAGTGTTGGGGCTTGGGAATTTAGCGGCATCAAACTCATTGCCATCGTCAATAATTCTAATACGGATATGCTCTGCTGTTATATTGATATTTACTTCGATCTCATGTTTTTTTATATCATTATATCCATATTTGATAATATTAGTTATTATTTCTTCCAACACAAGATTTACTTTATATATAGTCTTAGAAGCAACACCAATGGTACCAAGAAAAGTTCTAACACTTCGATTAAGTATTTTTAATTCTTTAAAATCATTGTCTATTTTGAATTTTAGTAGCTCACGCATTATGGAAAAACCTTACTATACCTCAAAAGGTAATAAATGATCGCTTAGCTGCCGCATTTTGAGCTTAAAATGCAAGCTTTAAAAGTGCCAATTATAGCCACGTCGAGTATACTTAGCATAAATGCCTTTTTATCTGTAACCTTTTCTGTGCAATTTAACACCCAAAAAGAAATTTTGTAAATATTTCTGCGAATTAGCTTATTTCTTTGAAACAATCAGTTTTCTATATTGAAAAACTTTTTGCATAAGTAAATCTATAAACTTTTTACAATTTATCAAATTGAAAAAATGTAAAACCACGTTAGATACTTATGAATATTGAGACAAAATTGATGACAGGAGATTTTTAAATAGTCTTAAATCCTTCTAGTACAAAGACTACATCGCGGCACTCCCTGAAGAAGACGCACCAGTTTCTACTCTTACTAGAGGATCAGGCGCAACAGCTTCCGCTTTTACTGAAGAGACAGGCGGCAAATACCTACGAGTCATAACAGCACTACTTCCACCACCACTAGCTCCTGCAAACTCAACACTAGACCTATCATCTGAGCTATCAACATAGATTTCTAATCTGGCAATATGTCTATCACTATCGCCCATAGGTGGGAGCGTCTGAACGCACAATTTTCCTCTTTCATCCTCCACTTCTAGCTGTTCCCATCGCCATCCAAATACTTTCAGATCTGCTGCTTCACTCCCTACCGTTTGAAAAGTTCCTCCTCCAAAAGCTTTTCCAATTTCTAATGTGATAGGAAAAATCCGAGAAAAACCAGGATCATCTATATCATACATATATAACATGAAATGTACTTGTTCAGGCGAACTCAGGTCAAGATCATGTAACAAAACACTATCATCTTTACTAGGTATCGTTATCCTATTACCTGGACGCATTTCGACAAAACAATGCTTAATTGCCATCTTACCATCACAGACTTCGTTGCAAGGATATATCCCAATTCGATAACAATGATCAGGCAAATTACTATTTAATTCCAATGAATAACCACTGCAAGGTTCAAGGGATGCATCTATGCACCTTGTTGATAAAGGTATACTGCTATTTAAACTTATGTGGCAACTAAAAAACACTCCAATTAATAATATTAAAGATACATTAGTTTTCAATGATGTTCTCCATTTTGGATTTTTTATGCAGCGAAAGTTACAATGCAAGATCTTTAAAATACTTAACCATTAATAATTTACAAGTTTATTCTGTGTAAATTTTGCAATAAATTCTTTCATGATATGTTTATTATTCTTGAGCTTTATTTACTGAATCCAAAATTGTTTTGCCAGTGAGAAATATTTTTGATGAAATATGTTCCCATTGTTATTTCAATAAGATCAAAGCGGTACCGAATTTTTGGCGTTTCTATTTTGTACATATAATCTTTTGCTGCTTTTTTTATTCTTTCAGCTTGCCTATAACTAACCCACGGAAGGTCGTTAGCATTTCTTTTTCTAGAATGGCGACGAGTTTTTACTTCGACAAAACATAAAATACTGCCATCACGAGCAATAATATCAACTTCACCTTTAGATGATTTAAAATTTCTTAGCAAGATATCGTAATTTTTATTTTTCAAAAGGCGACAGGCAATATTTTCTCCTTTTTTACCCAACTTTAAATGTTTAGCTTTTAAAACTTTAAATTTGCGCATTTAATCGTCTTTTAAATTTCGCTTTCTAGTATTGCCAGCTGGTTGTATTAGACGCAGAAACAGTGCCAACACAAGACAAACAATTGGGATAGTGTACAACATAACAGTTTTACCGCTAAAAAATAGTGAATTTTGTGCAAGCGCATTTACATCCATAGGCTGAGGCTTATCCATAACGTAATCATTTACAATAGGATGGGCAAGTTTTAGAAGAGGAAATGCAGCTAACATTCCAAGCAATATCCATAGTGAATATAATTTACCAGAACCAATGGATGCAATAGCTGTAATAGGTATGTGCCCGCAGTAAGCAACACCAATTCCTACTAATATTGCTCCGACTATTATTCCCCAAAACTGATAATTACCAGGGTCTAGTCTGATTATATTATACTTGGATGTAAAATAAAATATTGGGATCCCCACCGCAACTGAAACTAAAAATGTAATTGCAAATGTGTTATCTTTAAACGAAAATTGATCTACTAATGTTTTTCTTGAAGCCAGCCTTGAACGTTGAAGCACAAATCCAAAAGCAAACCCAAGCAAGAGTGCTACGATTATTCTGGGTATCCCTGTTAATGTTAGCGGGTGCATCTAATTTCCTTTCTATTCTTTTAAGTATCCATTAGTGGTGAAGAAAAAACTTTGTGCCCTTCTCTACGGTTATCTTTTCCAAAATGTCGGTAAAAAAATCACCAATACAGTATAGAGTTCCAACCTGCCTAAAAGCATTTCTATCGATAATATAATTTTTGCAGGTGGAGTCATCCAACCGTAGGTTAGAGTTGGACCTATTTTACCAAGCCCAGGACCAATATTGCCTAATGATGCAATTGACGCTGACATTGCTGTCACAATATCACCTACACCAAAACAACACAGCAATAGGCTAAAAAAAATAAAAGCACATATAAAAATGAAGAAAAAACAGACTGTTCTATTGAGAACAACACTGTCTATTCTACATTTATTTAATTTTATATTGGGCAATGAACGTACAAAAATACGCCTTTCAACCTGATACACCGCATATTTTATCAATAATAAAACACGTGAATTCTTCATACCTCCGGCAGTTGACCCCCCACAACCTCCTATAAACATCAGGCATAAAAGAACTAACGCACAGTATGCAGGCCATAGATTAAAATCAGCTGTAGCAAAGCCAGTAGTTGTTAAAATTGAAACTACCTGGAATGATGAATATCGAAGAGCTTCCCAAAACCCGATATCAATACATTTGACACTTTGTGTTGTTATAATGTTTTTACCTACAAGAAATAACGCAATGCTAAAAATAGAAATTATTGTAATTAAAAAATAGAAACGAAATTCTTCATCCTTAAAATGAATAAGTGATTTTCCCCGTAAAAAACGAAAATGTAAAACAAAGTTTGCACCGGCAAGAAACATAAAAACAGTAATAATAACATCAAAATATATGCTATTATATGCACCTATACTGGCTTGTTGTGTAGAAAATCCTCCTGTTGCTATTGTTCCAAATGCAGTGCACCATGAATCAAATAAACTCATACCTCCAGTCCAAAGAAGAACAGCTTGAACAACAGTAAAAAGAATATAAACTCCCCATAGTATTTTAGCAGAAGAGGCAATCTTGGGGGTAATCTGGTCTTGGGTAGGACCTGGTACTTCTGCATTGTATAACTGATGAGCACTGATCCCAAGCGAAGGGAGTATTGCCAAGGAAAGAACGACAATCCCCATACCGCCAAGCCAGTGCGTAAGGCTTCTCCAATAGAGTAGCCCATACGGGATATCCTGTAATCCAGATTGCAATATTTCTCCTGTCATCAACGTTAATGAACGATTGATAACACTTGCCCCTGTCGTTGTAAACCCAGACATAGTCTCAAAAAAAGCATCGTACCAATTAAAATACGAAACTAGCATAAACGGTATTGCACCAAAAACTGCGGCAAATAACCATCCGAATGTAGCAATACCAAATCCTTCTCTAAAACCAAAAACACCTGAACAATCCCTTGCAAAATATCGAGCCAGTCCACCGAAAACCATAACAATTGCCGAACTTGTGAAGAGTCTAAAGATAACAGTGGATGAATCCCCCATCACCCATGAAACAGGGACAGACGTTAGCATAGCCAACCCTATTACTATTAGTAAAGATCCTACGACTCTTGTAACTAACTTAATGTTCATCAGATGAACCTTTTCGATTATTCAACGGAACTTATGGGTTTTATTTCACTTTGGTCGGTTAAGCTATAAAAACAATCGTTTCTTTTTAAAATGTTGCTCAAGTTGCTTTATATCATGCGGAGTAGCAATTGCTGCAATCTGATCTTCAGCTTTCAACTCCAGTTCACCTGTTACGGGCATTATTTTTCCATCCCTAAAAACAAGGGATAGTATTACAGGTAAAGTCCTTTCGTAATCCGAAATTTTCTTTCCACAAATAGGCGAGGAAGATTTTACTGTAAGCTCATATACATAGGCAGTGGTTCTTTGAAGAATAGCGTGAACCCTAGCTGTTTCAGTTCCAAGAAAATTCAAAACAGAATTCACAGCTACCAGTTTGGGATTAAAACCACAGTCTATTCCGCTTATCCCGGGAACTATATCTACATATTCAGCTTTATTAGTAATAGTAATAACTTTTTGAGCTCCTTTTTTCTTTGCCAAGATGCAGGTTAATATGTTTTCTTCATCATCATCTGAAGTACTGATAAAAGCATCACAAACGCCAACACCGGCTTCATCTAAAACATCTCCATCTGTAGGGTCACCATGGATTACCATTAAATTTTCACCCAATGCATCAAGTAGTTCTTCGCCTTTTTTTGCAGATTCTTCTATTAGCCTAACGCTGTATCCATGTGTAATTAGTTTACCCGCAAGGTTTTTTCCTATTCTTGTTGCTCCAACAAGAATTATGTTTTTTACAGGAAGATAATTTGGATCTGCAAAGGAAATCAAAGAATCAATACTGTCCTTGTCTCCGGCAACATACACCTCATCTCCAGCAGCAAAAATAGTATTACCATGAGGCATTATTAACTTTTGATCACGTATAATAGCTGAAAAACGAATCTTTGAAAGAAGATGCGCATCAGGAAAATCATGGATTCTAACATCGGAAAGAGGTGAAGAACGCGAGATTCTAATTGCTGTTATCTGTGCTTTTGAATGCTTGAACACAACCTTTTCAACAATAATATTGTATTCTAATACACCAATAATTCTTTTGACGCATTCTTCTTCAGGAAAAATCAAGCGATCTATACCTAGGACTGCCGGAGTATAACCATGATTCCCAGCAAAATAATCACCAGTAGTCAAACGACAAACTGTTTTCTTTACATTAAAATGTTTGGCAACCTGGCAGGCAAGTATGTTTGGGCCATCGTTTCCCGTTGTAGCTATGAGTATATCTGCATTCCTAATTCCAGCCTCTACTAGAACATTAAAATTGGCACAATCCCCACGAATTGTCATCACATCAAGCTTGTCTTTTAGCCTGTTGAGAAGCTTTATCGAAGAATCAACAACAACAATATTATTATCTTTATTGCAAAGAGTATAAGCCAGTTGTTTTCCGACTTCCCCCGCACCAAGAAGAATTATATTCATACTTATAAACCTGAATTAATAATCTATATCAAATTATTAGAAAATTCGTCCCCTTATTACAGGGGATATCCTTTCAAACCGGTAGAAGTTGCATGAGCAGATGATGGAGGAGTTCAGAGAGCACGCCCTCCATCATGCCGATCAGGACTCATATCAGGCTCTGGATCACCCACTACAGCAGGACGGAATGTATGGGTTCTTGTTCTCGTGGATGCGTCTTGCATATGTATACTTGGATCATGCTCCTCTAACGCAATAGTAGTAGTCATGTGCAAATCTTTTCCTTCTCTTGTCACATTTATCGTTTGACCGGCACAGGGTGACTTCAGTTCGAAGTCCAGTGCGCCTTTTCTCAAAATCCCCCCCCTTTTTTCTCCTTTTCCTTCTCCTTCTTTTTCGTCCTTATACGCAGCCTCAAGAGCAAAATCTGCATTAATTCTCGAATCAAGTGGGCTGACTATGATATTTTCTCCTCTCCCTAAGCAAAATTTTAGGTATCCAGGAGATGCTTTTGTAATTTTACCACTCATGCTCTCCTTAGTAACTATGCTCCAGTTCTGACCATCGGAGTACGCTGCTAAATTAATGTATAGCTTCCCTGGACCATGGTTTATTATGGCTACTACAAGCTCTCCATCAGCCATTGTATTAAAAGTCATAAACATCGACATAACAAACATCATTTTTAATGCGACCCAACAGAACCTAATGCTCATTTTACCCTCCTTATTAATTTAATAATATTTAAACTTTAATTTTCAGTTTTATCGAGTTAGATATCTGTTCAATAACTAAGCAATAACTAAGCAAACAAACTGTATTACGCACAGTAAGTAGTTTTAAATTTATGCATTTTCATTAATTTCATGTTTCAGATCGTAACGGAACTTGTATTTTTGTTCTTTTGCAAAAGTAACGCCGTGCTTTTCACAGAAAGAGTACAGTGCATTGATCTTTTCTGCGGCGTTTTCAATGTTTTCTGAATGATGCGCGATCCATTTAACGCTATCAGCAATGTAGTGATGTGCTAATATCTCAATATCTTTTTGAGTTTCGGTCTGCTGATTCTTCAGTTTTTCGATTTTTTCTTCCAGTTCGTCTTTGTCTGTTTCAAGAGCCATGATGTATTCATTTTGTTTCTTTATTTCTTTAAACACTTTATTGTTCCCACTGTACCCGAAGAATATAAAAAAAAGACAGATCACGACGATAAAAATGTAGATTCCCATATTACGACTCCTATTTTAATAATTTTGAGGAATTTTCTGTTTTTCATCCTTTTTCAGATGGATATTCCTTGTTAGATATTGGATACTACCTACTCGTTACTAGTAAAGAGCCAAATTTTATTCCGCTGAAAACAGGATCAATACTGAACTAACAACTTACTTTCCGCTGCATAGTTCTACAAACACGAAAGCAAATTCAAAATTCCGAAAACAATTTCTTCACAACATACTAAGATGTTCCACGAAAAGGTATTTTCGGAAACATAATGTTGAATTTTAGATGAAACTCGAATTTTTATAGATTTTTTGACATTTCTTGATTTTTTTTACTAATTCAACACTCAAAATCCAACATTTAATACTAGAGCCAAGCACGAAAACCTTTTCGTGCAAGCTCTACTTAGCTACAGTACGATTTGAGCCAAACATGGAGCGGGTGAAGGGAATCGAACCCTCCTAACCAGCTTGGGAAGCTGGGGCATTACCACTATGCTACACCCGCCTTTGATAATCACAAGTTAAACTTATTTTATCTTTTTATTTTGATTAGGAATACAATCTCTTTATATATCAACAAGTTAAAGAGTAAATTTGTTTGTTATAAATGTAATAAACTTTTTTCAACTTATCAAATTGAAAAAGAATAAAAATGCAGTTAATGATCATCCTAAATAACACAGTTGGATTTGAGGTTGTAGATACAAGGCAGCAAGACGAAGCTGTAATCGCTAGGCAAGTTGAAGCTAACGAAATAGATGCAGTGTCAAGGCAAGACACCGAGTCTTTCGTCAAGATCACACATAATATTCATGCACTGAATAGCTTGTCCTGCAGCTCCTTTTGTCAGATTATCAATTGCCGATGTAATGATCAGTTTGTTTGTACGTTTATCTACAACATAACCGATCTCACAAATATTACTCATAACAACATGTTTAGTATCTGCTAATTTTTCTTGAGATAACATTCTTACAAAAGGTTCGTGGACATAATATTTTTCATATGCATTTGATATTGCGGCATAATCAGAACAGTTTAACGTTAAAACCAAAGTAGAATTAATCCCCCTGCTCATAGGAACCAAATGTGGAATAAAATTAATAGCAATCTCTGATTTTTCGGCAATAATCGCCAATTCCTGTTCTAGCTCAGGTAAATGTCTGTGATCGGAAACGGCGTAAGCACGAAAACTTTCATTGCATTCTGGATAGATATAAGGGAGGTCAACTTTCCTTCCTGCTCCTGAAACACCACTGCCGCTTGATATGACAATTCCATCTGTACTAATCAATTTTTCTTTCAATAACGGAGCTAGAGGTAAAATAACACTAGTTGGATAACATCCTGGACAAGCCACAAGCTGAGCCGATTTGATCTTTTCCCTATAAAGTTCAGGCAATCCATACACCGCTTCCGATAGTAATTCAGGCGCGGGATGTGTCTGGCTGTAGTACTCTTTATATTTTTCAGCGCTATTTAACCTAAAATCAGCACTCATATCAACAATTTTCAGCCCGGATTCCAGTAGAGGTATTGCATATTCAGAAGCTAAACCATGAGGTAATGCGAGGAAAACAAGGTCAACACCAGCTTTTTTTATCTCTGCAATATTGGGAGAAATAAATTTTAACTCATGGGCAAGCCTATTTTTATTGCAAGAGGCATTATGTTCGACTTTAAGCTGCTGTTTTCTGTCCAATTTTGAGGAATGAATCGGTTTAAATACACTTTTAGCAAAGCACGAAAAAACTTCACCAATAGGCATGCCATTATATTTTCTAGATGTTATAAATTCTATCTTACACTCAGGATGTTTTAACAAAAGTCTAATGAGTTCTTCGCCAGAATATCCAGAAGCTCCTACAATCCCAACTTTAATTGCATTCTTTAATTTCATAGATCACCTCTGTTAACAAAGCTTACTATACTTTCGTCGGCCGAGATCTTAACTTTTAGCTTGCGATTTTAGCCTTAAATGCGGCAAAGCGAAGCGATAACACTCTACCGTTTACGGTATACCTAGATTTCTTTGGTAGAAATCCTTACGCCAAAAAACATTATTTGCCTTAATCCTAAACTGGTATCAAAAAATAAAGGCCGAGTAATGTAAACAATACTCAGCCTCTGAAATCCAGTAAAATAAGCAATTTTAACGTTTTGAAAACTGAAAACGTTTACGTGCACCAGGCTGACCAGGCTTCTTACGTTCTTTAACTCTTGAGTCACGTGTTAGCATGCCCGCATTTTTCAAAACTGAACGTAGTGTATCGTCATATTTTATAAGCGCACGAGCTATGCCATGTCTTAAAGCTCCGGCTTGTCCTATAACTCCACCGCCCTTAATTGTTGCAGAAATATCAAATTTACCAGCAGTTTCTGTTGCAAGCAAAGGCTGTTCTATATAGCCTCTGGCTGCGTCTGACGGAAAATAATCTTCCATACTTTTATTGTTTATTTTATATTTCCCTTTGCCTGGCTTGATTCTAACCTGAGCTGTTGCGCTCTTTCTCCTGCCAGTTGCCCATATTTGCTCTTTTGTTGCCATAGGTCAATCCTTAAAATGTTATTTTTTCTGGCTGCTGAGCCTCGTGAGGATGCTCTGTTCCCGCATAAACTTTAAGTTTCTTAAATATGCTTCGTCCAAGTCTTCCGTGAGGTAACATTCCCCATACTGCATCTTTAACAAGACGTTCGGGATGTTTTGCACGAATGTGATCTGCTGTATACTCCTTTAAACCACTTCTGTACCCAGAAAAGTCCTGGTATTTTTTTTGTGTTTCTTTTTTTCCTGTAAGCATCACCTTTTGAGCATTAACAACAATAACAAAGGCTCCAGTATCAATGTGTGGGGTATAAGTCGGTTTATCTTTGCCTCTCAAAGCGTTGGCTATCTTAACAGCCAATCTTCCAAGAGGTACACCATCAGCATCGAATAAGAGATGTTTACGTTTAATTTCACCTGTTTTTGCTAAATAAGACTTCATACCTATTCTTTCTCTATTTCATTTTCTTATATCAAATCAATTCCGTTTGGGATATAAATTCAGATCAAAACGGAAATCATAACACAAAGGACCACTAAAATAGCTTTACTTTATTTTTTGTCAACTAGTAATTATAAGAAAACAACGTCAATAATAGCCTTTTTCACATTGCAGACAAGCCCGTTCTTGCTACAAAAGACATTATTTTTAAACTAACTCTAATATTTTCAGGTTTTTATATATGCTATCTCTTTACAAATTTATTTTGTCGTGGCTCAGACTGATCTAGCATCACCAAACACAATCCATCTCCATTTTTACGGATTTATAACGACATTTTAGAAAATCAGAAATTAACGAAGTTAATGTTTCGGTTTCGAGTAAGAAGGCATCATGCCCATAACTTGATTGAATATTACAGTAAGCAACGTCTGTATTGTTATATCTTAGACCACTGACAATCTTTTTAGAATCTTTTGGAGAAAATAACCAGTCACTTGAAAAAGAAATAACAAGGAAGCTTGCTTTTGCTACTGAAAGAGTTGTCTCCAGATTCCCATTGTTTTTTGCAGTTAGATCAAAATAGTCCATTGCCCTCGTGATATATAAGTAACAGTTTGCATCAAACCTCTCCACAAAACACTGTCCTTGATATTCTAGATAACTTTCAACCTGAAAATTTTTACTAAAATCATAGTTGTAGTTACTCAGTTTTCCGAGTCGCCTCCCAAATTTCATATCCATAGATTTGTCGCTAAGATATGTGATATGCGCAAGCATCCGAGCCGTGGCAAGGCCTTTTTCGGGTATTTTATCTTCGTAATTCCCGTTATCCCAGTTAGGATCACTCATGATAGCTTCCCGTCCAACCCAGTCAAAAGCTATAGCCTGGGGTGACAAACTAGCTGTTGTAGCAATTGCAATAATGCTTGCTGCACAGTCAGGATAATCTATTGTCCATTGAAGTGCTTGCATTCCCCCCATAGAACCACCTGCAATTGCTAACCATTTATTTATATTCAAGTGTTGCATTAAACGGTACTGCGCTCTTACCATATCAGCAATTGTAATTACCGGGAAAGTTAAGTTATAACGTTCTTGGGTTTCAGGATTAATTGAACGCGGCCCAGTAGAACCAGAACACCCCCCTATACTATTGCTGCATACAATAAAATATTTATCTGTATCAAATGCTTTTCCGGGGCCAACCATATCATTCCACCAACCCGGTTTTTTATCATTTTCAGAATGGTAACCGGCAACATGTGCGTTCCCTGTTAATGCATGAATGATCAATATTGCATTGGTTTTGTGTTTATTTAGTTTTCCATAAGTTTCGTATTCAATTGTAACTGGCCGCAATTTTTTGCCGCAATCCAGCATTAGAGCGTCTTCGCCTTCGTTTCCCAAGACAAATTTCTGAGGTACAACAATTCCTATGCTGTTATTATCTTTTATCATAATTAGAACATTTCTGAAAAGGGGTTAGCCAAAACTTCTTTCCGAAACATTTTTCTTTCCTTTTCTTGGAAGAGTAGTACTCGTTATCAGTAGAAACGAAACAGGAATGACTCCACTATACTCAAACCATTTTTCCACAAAATAAAAATTAAAGAGATTCTCTATTTTTTATCCAATTTCTGATTTCCTGCAGTTTTTGTGGCCAATCAGCCTTCTTGGTTTGGGCAATAAAATAACGACAGTACGAACTGAATACTGTTTTAAATATATGTAAGTTATTTATTCTTTCTGCAAATCTACTGGCATAATCCATTTCTTCACCTTCTGGCAATGATACGGATGAAAAAGAGAAATTATCGGCGTCAAACCCGGCAGTCCAGATTTCATCAGCTCTACAAAAAATAAGCTTGGCTTTTTTTAGTTTTTTACCCACATTTAATGCGGCACTTGCCTCCGCACTTTTTAGTGGATTGCCTTTGCGAACGACTGTTTCGAGGGCTCCCTCTCCATCTGCGATAAAACTTAACGGTCCATCAATCATCATCGCAAATTTTTCATAGCCTTTTACATCTAGTTCACCACCTTCTTCTTCGCTAAAATACCATAGCCAAGTCAAAAAGTCACGTCCAGGAGAATAATCATCTGTCTCACCTTCAATTAATGAAATGGATCCAAAATCTTTTGGGTTAAGTTTTTCCTCGAGCATTATTTCTTCTGCAGTCATCTGGATGGGAGCTATTTTGAGTGTGTCATTGAAAAAACCCAAGAGTGTATCTATCTGCCGCGTAGATGTAGCTCCAGCATAAATAGTATTATCTGCCTGGTCTATTACTATCGGTATACCCGATATTGTTGGCACCATCTGAGGAAGACGATTTTCCATGATTGTTTCTTTGATGTCTTTTTTGACTTTGCGCGGAACATCAGGGTTACCTGAAACTTTCATGTGAGCAAGTTCTTCCATCCTTGATTCAGCTTTCAATAAAGCAGCTGGTACTTTTCTTTGAGCAGTCCTAAGATTTAAGTAAATATATCCCCCCAAGAAAGCTGTTTCATCGTCAATCCTGCGTTCTAACAAGTGGCGTCCACTAACCCATCCAATTTGAGGTTCATCTTTTACGTCATCAAGCTTTCCTGCACAGTTTGAATTAAAGAGTTCAATGGCATCATCAGGTAGGTCCTGTGCCAACTTAAAAATCGTTATTGAAAATGTGCCTCTGTCAAATGGCATTTCTATTTCTCCTTATAATTATGTTCATAAAATTTTAATATAGGTAAGCCTATTATTATTTAGTTATAACTCGTGTTCGAAACGAGGCAAAAGTTGTTGGTTCAATCTCCTTTTTCTATTCCATACGGATAAATAAAAATTGATTGATTCCTATATAACATCCTCCTGTACTTTGAAGATATTATTAATTCCTTTTTCAGCAATATCAAGCATTTCATTCATTTTGTTTCGTGTAAAAGTTTTCCATTCTGCAGTTCCCTGAATTTCAACGAACTCATTTTTATCTGTCATTATAATATTCATATCTACTTCAGCACCGCAGTCTTCACTGTAACACAAGTCAAGTATTGCAGTATCATCAATCACACCTACACTTACTGCTGCAATATTGTTAATAATTGGATCTTCTTTTATCGATCCGTTAACAAGCAGTTTGTTTACAGCAATTTTCAGTGCAACCATTGCTCCAGAAATACTAGCACAGCGAGTTCCACCATCTGCATCCAAAACATCACAGTCGATATAGATTGTTTTACCTTCGAGTTTGCTTAAGTCACATGAAGCTCTTAATGACCTACCGATAAGTCTTTGTATTTCCTGTGTTCTTCCGCTGACACCTTTTCGTTCTCTCTTTACTCTCTCATGTGTGGAAGTTGGCAATAATTGATACTCGGCAGTAATCCATCCTCCTTTAATCTTCTGAGCCCGCATCCAGGGTGGCACTTCATTTGCTACAGTTGCAGAACATATAACCCTTGTCAATCCGCACTCTATGAGAACGGAACCAGTTGGATGATGTAAATATCCTGGAGTAATCTTTATTGGCCTGAGTTCGTCATGTTTTCTACCGTCAGTTCTCATTAATTATAATCCTTTATGATTTGTAAAGTATTGTGAAACATCCATAAATGAAAAACCAAAATCGTATAAAAATATACATTGCATTTTACCAGAACCAACTATTATTTAGGATAATGTTTGACTATATATTTTTGAAGAATTTTTTCCAAAAAAGCCGAATTTCTTTACAAGGTAGATGCAAAATATCACCGATAAAACTAAGCAAAATTATAAAAATAAAGATTTACCAGGACACTTACTTTATTTCAACATGATTTGATAGCAAATTATCAAAAAATCAATATTTTTGATATATTAACAATCAAAAAGTACAGCTAAAATCTACTCTCCGGACAGTTTTTAGAGCTGAACATAAGATAATTTATTTCTTAGCTAGTACACAAAAAACAGAAAAAACTTGCCTGTTTTTTACAAATTTATTAAAATTAAAAATAAAGCGATATCTTGCTTTTTGTCCTAACGTCTATATTGTGTTCGGTGTAATTGATTAATATTAGTTTTCGAAAAACAGAGATTTTTTTAGGATGGATTTTTTTTCTAGTTTATTTATCGGTATCGCTCTGCCGTTTAGAGCTTTAAATTTTTTGTTCAAGCACCCAAAATATTGGAAATATACTTTTGTTTCCATGATTTTGAATGCAGCATTATATGTATTGTTGTTTTACCTACTATTTTCTTTTGTAATTCCTTGGGTTAGCTCCTGGTTTCCGGCACATACTACCAATGAGTTTATGTCGTATTTGTATGCCTTTTGTGATTTCATAGTAAATTTTTTAGTGATAATAACTTTCTTTTTGCTGTTTGTGCTAGTTTTTAACGCAATGTTCTTTGCTGTTGCTGCACCGTTTCTTGATGGACTATCACTGAAAATTGAAAAAAACCTATACGATTATATTCCGGAAAAAGCGGGGATTAAAGGGGCTATTACAGGATCATATATTTCAATAAAAAATGGCATATGGCTGACTATTGCTACACTTTTTTGGACATTGATTCTTTTTCCACTAAACTTTATTATCCCTGTTGTTGGGTTTGTACCAGGCATGCTTATAGGTTCCTATTTTTTGGGTCTATCTTTTATTATCTATAGTGTTGAACATAGAAAAATTACAAAAAGAGAAATGAAAAATGCTCTTAGAGGAAATCGAGCTCATGTTCTAGGGTTCGGACTGTGCATGTACTGGGTATTGTTTATCCCATTCACTGCTATACTATTCATCCCAGCAGCAGTTGTTGGTGGCACGATGCTTTACAATGAACATTGCGGCAATAAAGATTAAGCTCCTGACCTTACCTAAGTGCATCCTTATGTTAATACCTGATTAGAAATTGACAGCTTTTATTTCTAACTTTGAGAGAATTTTTCAACGATTTTGGGTATTAACTTTACCATTTCAGGCATAATTGAATCCATAGTATCAATTACTTCTTGATGAGATAATGGAACTTTACTAATGCCAGCAGCATGATTTGAAATACACGAGATGGCTGCAACCTTTAATCCCATTGCATTGGCAAGTATTGCTTCCGGAACTGTAGACATCCCTACTGCGTTAGCACCTAAGGTCTTATAAGCGTGTATTTCTGCTGGTGTTTCGTATGTAGGTCCAGTTGATGCGAGATACACACCTTCATTCATTTTTATTTCGACGTCCTTGGCTGCTTCCTTAATCTTTTCGCGTAATTCAACGGAATAAACTTCTGACTGATCAGGGAATCTTTCTCCAAACTCTTCATTGTGTGGACCAATGAGTGGATGGTCGAATAAATAGTTAATATGATCTGTAAGCATCATCAATGATCCAGGAGGATAAGAAATTCCGCCGGCAGCATTTGTAGCGAAAAATATTGAAGCACCACAATGCTGCGATATATAAACGGGAGTTACTACAGGAGTCCAACCTTCTCCTTCGTACCAGTGTCGACGTCCTTGAAAAATGAAGAATTTTTTATGATTAATCTCAGCCAGAGTCAACTTGCTCGCGTGTCCTACTACACCACCCTTGCCAAGCCCCCAAATTTTTTCATATGGCAGTTCATCTACTACGTCAAAGGCGCTTATAACATCACCCCAGCCTGAACCAAGCACTAGGCTAGCAAAAGGCTGAGCTTTAGACCATTTTGTTTTTACACTATTAGCAGCGTGCATCAATGCTGGTAAATCAATCATTGCCTCTTTCATTTCTTCTCCTTTGCCTAGATTTCATTAACGAAAGTCTTTCCACACAAATAAACCTATTAACTTTTCCTAATTTTTCAAATTCAATTCTTTCTATTTTTCTATTTGTGAAAATACAAAAATAGATATAGATTTTATCGTACAAAAAGACTTCTGCTTAGTAAATCCTGTGAAGAGAAACTTTATTAAATATTTAAGGCTGCCAATATTATGTTAAAAAAAGGGAATGTTGTGGTAACTGTTTCTGACAGAATTGGAGATGCAATATTCAATACACCTTCTATTCACATTTTAAAGTGCAACATCGGTGACTGTAAAATTTTTATTATTACGGCTTCAAAAATAGCAGGACAGGTATTCGAAAATAATCCTGACGTCGAATCAGTATTTGTTAAACCAAATAAAAGAATAATTTCGATGTTAGCAAAAGAAATTGAATGTGTTATTAATATATATAATAATAAATTTACTAGAACCATAGCAGATAAGTTGGGCAAGCCTGTATATACAATTTCAGATAAGAGAGGTAGTAAACATATAACTAAAGTAGAAGCAGATTTTATTTGCTATTTATTCGATGATTCAACTAAAAAACACGACTTAAAGTACAGGCTTTATCCTCAAAAAGAAAACTTTTCTAGGGCTGAGTGCCTATTAAGAGCCCGTGGCGCATCTTTGGATAAAGATGAAATTTTGATAGGCTGTCACATGAGCACACATACATTTGCGACCCGTAGCACAAAGTTTTGGAAAAAAAATAAATTCAGCAAGAAATCTTGGCCTATTGAAAGATTTCCTGAACTAGGAGAAAAACTTCACAAGAAAGATAGTAGATTAAGGTTAGTTCTTACCGGAACTAAAGGAGAAAAACAATTGTTGAGGTATTTTAAAGGCAATAAAAATCATGTCATTGACATAATGGGAGAAACTTCAGTTTTAGATCTAGCTGCTATGATGAAATATTTTAAAGCTTTTATTACCGCTGATACAGGGCCACTGCACATTGCTTCAAGCACTGATGTCCCAATAGTTGCAATGTTTTATTCAAAAACTAGTCCTGTCATAAATGGACCACACCCATTTAAACCATGGCATCATATTTTACATAAAGAAACTATGGCTGCAATAACTGTCAGTGAAGTATATGAAAAAGTTTTAGAAATAATTATGTAAACGGTAGAGTATTATCGCTTCGGCCTATCCCTTACCGCTTAGTTTAAGTGGCCGGGACGACGCCCTGACACGGTCGTTTTGCCGCATTTAAGACTAAAATCGCAAGCTAAATCAAGATCTCAGCCGATAAAAATATACTTAACTCTCGGATTTAAAAGACCTTGCTAAGTTATAAAATATCTGAATCGCTAATGTCACCTAAAATTTCTTTTTCAAGCAACTTATATTGATTTAATGCTGTTCTAACAAAAGCTCTATGTTCACTGTATGATCCATGGTAAAAACATCCTTTAAAGCCTGCGATTACTAAGTCTTGCAACTGTTTTTTAGTTATATGAACATTGTTTACAATCAATGAAAGTTCTTTTACTACGTTTGTATTTGAGACTAGCCTGTTGTCCGTACAAACAGATACAGAAAGCCTATTTTTGATCATATCTTTAACCGGATGGTCTAAGATGCTTCTCAACTTCGGTATAGTTTGAAGATTGCTTGTAGGGCACACTTCTATTGTTATACGCCGTTTAGCTATATATTCAGCAAGGTAATATGAAAATTTCTCTGGATTTTTTATATCGGAATCTTTTATGGTATCATGATGATAAAGGAATGTCCCATGTCCTATGCGATTTGCATGACAATCTGTAATTGCCTGAAAAATTGATTCGGGCCCATATGCTTCACCTGCATGTACTGTTTTTTCCATAAAATTTTTATGCGCATATCTATAAGCATCGTGATGATCTATTGCTGGAAAACCTTTTTCTGGGCCACAAAGGTCAAAGCCAACAATTGGGAGATTCAGATCATCTCTTAACTCTACCGCTGCTCTTGCTAATTCCAAAGAGGCGATTTTATAAACTTCTGTGCTTGGAGCATATGGCATAGAAGACAATAACCCAGCAAAATATGGGGACATGTTTTCGTTAAAATAACGCATAGCTCCCAATATAATTCCATATTTAAACGGAATATCTTTGCCATTTTTGACAGCTTCTGTATTATCATGTTCGACTCTAGCTTTTTCTAGACCTTTATACACTGCCTGAACAATTTTATCTATTGATGGTAAATTTCTATTAATATGCAAATGTGGAGCATATCTAACTTCTAGGTAACGAACATTTTCAAGAAGATTATCTTGTGCAAGTTCATATGCTATTCTCTCGAGATTTTCCGCATTTTGCATAACGGCACAAGTATAAGAAAAACCTCTTAAATAATCGGGCAAGTCATTATATTTATCTTTAAACACAGTTTCTCGCAAACCAGTTTCCTCGTAAGAAGGAAGCTCAACTTTTGCTTGTTTAGCCAGTTCTATTAGGGTAGACAGCCGTAGAGAACCATCAAGATGAACATGGATATCTGTTTTTGGGATTTTATTTAGAAAATTTTTAATAGTTTTGTTCATAACACATAAACTCCTTAAGTTGTATTTTGAATATTTCTAAAATTATACAAGCACCAGACGACCTTTTCAAAATTGGATCGATAACTTTTGCCTAATCTCGAATACAGATTCTTGCAAACCAAAGATAGGCACGCCTATATTTACCATACCCTCCTTGCGTGTTTATTGCCATCCTGATTATATTTTATAGCCTGTACTTCTGAAGCAATTGAAAGTGCAATCTCTGCCGGTGATGTCCCACCTATTTTTAATCCGATAGGTGTATATAAGCGACTAAAATCAATAGTTTTATTTATTTCAGAAGAAAGCCTTTCAATCATTTTTTCGGATTTTTTCTTAGACGCAATCATTCCAATATATTTTGGAGTAATAGTAGATTCGTGTATACTTTTTAAAATTTTATAGTCAAGTTCGTGTGAATGGGTAGTAATAACTATATAGCTGTCATCTGTAATAATTTTATTAAACGGTATATTATTGAAGTTTTCAAAAAACTGCTTTTTGACATATTCTACTTCTACTTCGCTAAGAACTTTTTCACGACTATCAATTAGAGTTATGGCATAATTAAACGGTTTTAAGTAGTATGAAAGTGCCTTCCCAACATGACCTGCACCAAAAATTATCACACTATCTTTTACTCCAAGATATTCATAAAAAAGCGTAATATTACCACCGCAAATCATCCCTGTCTCGATACCGTCAATTACATTACTGTCTTCGCCAAGCATATATTTTTTTGAAACATTAAGCTTCTTAGTCTTTAAGAGGGCAGAAGCTTCGTTGATTGCAACATGTTCCAAAGCTCCACCACCGATAGTCCCGATTTTTCCTCCATCGCCACAAACGAGAAGCTTTGCTCCCGGTATTTGAGGACCGTGTCCTTCTTTACTGACGACCGTAATAAGAATACCTGCCTGTCCCTGTTTTTGCATAGTTACTATTGCTTCATAGATATTCATGATATATTATTCCATGTTATTATTTATTTTTAACAATAACACATAGAGGAGCTTTTTAAAGTATGAAAATTGTAGTTTTAGATGGATATGCTATGAATCCTGGAGATTTGTGTTGGGAAGCAATAAACAGTCTAGGATCCTGCGATATTTATGATAGGACATCTGCTAATGAGATAGTTCAACGTTCTATAGATGCAGATATTATTGTATTAAATAAGGTGGCAATAAATGGAAGTACTTTAAAACAGCTGCCTAAGTTAAAATATATCTGTGTTACGGCTACCGGCTACAATATAGTTGACACAATGGCTGCAAGGAAGTTAAACATTAACGTTGCAAATGTACCAGCCTATTGCGCCGCATCAGTAGCACAGATGGTTTTTGCACACATACTTAACTTATCTCTTCGCGTATGTGAGCATGCAGAGACAGTTAAAAATAATAAGTGGAGAGATTCTCTAGATTTTACTTATTGGATATATACATTACAAGAGCTTTCAAACCTAACTATTGGTTTAATTGGTTTTGGAAGTATAGCTAGAGCTGTATCTAAAATAGCAAATAGTTTTGATATGAAAGTAATAACATATAAACCTTCTCATTCTGCAGATATTCCTGAGTATGTAAAAATGATGGAAACAGTTGAAGAAGTTTTTGAATTGAGTGATATTATCTCTCTTCACTGTCCTCTAGTCCCTGGAACAGAAAAGCTAGTTAATAAAAAAACCATTGATCTGATGAAAAAAAGTGCCTATCTAATTAACACTGGAAGAGGAGGATTAATTGATGAACCTGTTCTGGCTGAAGCTTTGAACAACGAAAAAATAGCAGGTGCTGGATTAGATGTTTTATCAACAGAACCGCCGCAAAGAAATAACCCATTGATATCTGCTAAAAACTGCTATATTACACCACATATAGCATGGGCTACTGTCGCAGCAAGAAAAAGATTAATGGATATAATTGTAGATAATATCGCTAGTTTTATAAAAGGATCCCCAAAAAATATTGTAAATTAGATCGATCTGCGCAAGAGGACTTCCGCCAAAATCTATAATAATGTTTGAGGAAAAGAATGAAAGTTAAAAAAAAATACGTGTGCTTGTTAATAATACTAAGTATTGTCGTTGTATTAGTATATATATTTTATAGCATTTGCGCTTATACTTCAAACGCTTATATCAGAGCGAATTGGGTTGAAATCAGCCCTCACATCAAAGGCCACGCTTATAAAATATATGTAAGAAACAACCAGTTTGTCAACAAAGGGGACAAACTGTTTGAGCTTGATCGCCTGCCTTACTTACTCAAGGTTAATAAACTGAAAGCTCAATTGGAGACAAATAAAGCAGAAGCAAATACTATCAAAGAAAATATTCAAAAAACAAAAAATGAGATAACCATATTAGAAAAACAGGTAAAGCTGAAAGATAAAATGAGGGATCGTTATGAAATTCTTTCCAGAGATCATGCTGAATCTATACAGAAGTATCAAGAAATACTCGTAGCATATAACGCTATGAATGATCAGCTCACTGAATTGGAAGGTAGCTTAAATGTTCTTGAATCTACACTGGTAAAGCAAATTGCGATACAGAAAAAAACTCTGGCCGAACTAGACTATAATAAATACCTATATGAATTATCATTAATAAAAGCCCCCTTCCCTGGATATGTTACAAACATGTATTTAATGCCAGGACAGTTTTTACACCAGGGACAATCAATTTTTGGTATAGCTCAAACTCAAGCCTGCTGGGTAGAAGCAAATTTTAAAGAATGTTGGGTGGGAAAAATAAAACCTGGTCAAACAGTATGGATTGTGAGCGACTTATATCCTTTCAGATTTTTTAAAGGGAAAGTTGAAAGTATTACAAATGCAGTTAACAGAACAGTGACTAAAGATAAAGTGCTGCCATACATAAAACCTACCATTGATTGGGTTCGACTGCAATATCGTTTCACCGTTGTTATCAAAATTGAAAGCCTTCCTAAAGATACCCACCTAAGAATGGGCGCTGACGCACGAGTTTTGGTCTGGCTCTGATTTGGTCATTTTTTTAAAGGGGGCAAGTAGTCCGATACTTCTTTCCAGAACTATTTTTTATTATTCTTGATAGAATCCTCCTGTAGTATTTTTAATTTACATCGATTTTAAAATAAATAAATTTTGATCTTTTCAAAAATAATGATAGGTTATTAATTGCTAATTATTAATTAAACTAAAGGGGGCGTTCCGGTTTCGACTGGGTCGGCAGAACGTAGATTGCATGTCGAGGATGATCGTTGGCCTCGTTAATCACCGATTATATAAATAAATGCAAAAAATATTGCACACAACACAATGAGCTTCGAGCCTATGCTTGCAGCTGCTTAATTTAATTATTAAGCGCATTGTAGTCCAAACTTCTAATAGTAGTAGGATTTTGAAGACTTTAAACAATTACTACCGTAGATTGTACTCTGGAGCTCTTTGGGTATAATTGAAATTTATAAGAGAATAGTCTTGAAGCTGCCTGTCCGTCGGCTTAGCGGAAGGACAATAAAATCAAAGACGAACTAAACATGTAGACGTCTGCGCAAAACTTATTCAGGACGGGGGTTCGACTCCCCCCGCCTCCACCATTTTAACCACAAACCAGAGTGGCCGGGGCCAAGAAATTTGAATATCCAATCTTCAATCGATCTTCGCCAAGACTATGACTGACAAGCAAGGAATGTCCAATATCCAAATCAGGAGCAAGACTATCCATTAACACTATTTACTGTTAACTAGTTAAATATTTTTAAAACAGGAACTAATCATGTATAGAATATGTAAAACTTTTTGGATTGAAACTGGACATTTTCTTTCTAGTCAAAACAACAGTAGTAATTGCAAAATGCCGCATGGCCATAGCCGTAAAGTTGAGATTGTACTTTCCTCTAAAAAACTTGATGAAAACAATATGGTTTGTGATTTTCAGGCTTTTAAATCTGCTTTTGGGGAATACCTTGACTCTTTCGATCACGCAATGTGCATTAATACAGACTCCCCCCATTATGAATATTTTAAAGACAATTTCACAAGGATTGTACCCTTTGAAAAGAAGGATCCTACTTCTGAAGCAATAGCAGAAACTCTTTTTACCTTTTTCGAAAAGGAATTGCAAAACAATAAAGTTTACGTCAACAAAGACGGCAGTGAGTATAAGATACCTAAAAATGTAAAACTTGAAAAAGTCAGAATCGGGGAAACTGCTTCATGCTGGGCTGAATTTGATGGAAAGTAAAAAGACTACTAGGAAATTCAAGCACTGTTATACTCTATCCATTCTATTTTTTCGATTTTATACTTTCGTCGGCTGAGATCTTAACTATTAGCTTGCGATTTTAGCCTTAAATGCGACAGGGCGACCGCATCAAGGCGTAGTCCCAGCCACTAAACTAAGTAGTGAGGCATAAGCCCGAAGCGATAATATTCTACCGTTTACGGTAAATCACCATTTTTCCAATAACTATCATTTTTTCAATGAAATACTTAAGAAAACTTAAAAGTAGTGTAGCCAACAATATTGTGCTGATTATTAAGGTGGCAGTAAATGTTATAGGTTTCCCGTAGTATATATTTACAAAGCCGCCGAATGTATTAACTATAAGCACACTGATGAAATAGATAAAAAATAGTCGAGAAAGAAATCCATAAATTAACAAAATTATCTCTTTTCGGGATAAGGCAAAGGTTTTGTATTTGTATATCCTCTGGAAGTATATTTTGAAAAGAAAATTCTTCGACAATAATGAAAGATTATAAATGTCTAAAGCATCCATAAGGCAATAATATCCATCCCATTTTAAAAGTGGGTTCAAATTAAACAACGCTCTAGCAAAAGACATACAAGATATAAGATAAATATACGGAGATTGTTTGTAGTATACATAAATAAGTGCAAAGAGTGAACCCATAAATACATCACACATGGGGCCACTGAAACTTACCATAAAACGTTTTTTTCTTTCTTCCATCCATATATCGCTAGTATTTACATAAAGTGCTGGTATAAACATGTAAAACATAAATCCAGAATCGTAAATTGTTCTTTTGTAGTGGAAGCATGTAAATGCGTGAGACATTTCATGGATAACTACAGGCACTATACATGCTAAAAAAGCGTACAAATAGCTATGCATACCATAAATATTAATATTTTGATTTAACGTAGCAAAAAAAGTGAATAGACCTGCTGATATAACAAAACCATAGGCAATAAAAAATACCCAATTATATAAAAATCTACCAAATATTTTGTAGCAAAAGAACATAAATCTACTAAAAAAAGGTATAGGAATCTTGATTTCGAGAATTGATTTTTTTCTTTTTACATTTTCGCATTTATAGTTTTCAATTAAATTGGCATAGCATATCTTCTGAATAAATCTGAAGATGTATTCGTATGGGAGTTTTTTATATTTATCTAAAAATTTTAGGCATATATCTGATATAGTGTTTGTTCCGTCAATATTTTCCCAAATAAAATAATCATATTCATTCAAAAGTAAAAAGGAACATAAACTTTTGTTTTTTAGTATATATACGGGGGTCTTAGAATGAATATTAGAGAATTGTTTAATCTCATAATTTGTGCTCTTAACGAGAACTTCAGGTATATCAGAAAACGATTTTATCAAAATCTTCTCCATAACTAGATTTCTTTGGTTTAAGCTCTTAGGCACCAATGAATCTATATAATTTTTTCAATTTATCAAATTGAAAAAATATGAGGCATGAAAAATAATTAATGTCAAATATCCAACACTCAGTGTCCAACAGAAGAAGTGTTAAAAAATATAACCAAAACACTACAAATGAAAAAGTCATTCAAAAGGATATTTGGATATTCTCGTCTTGGCCCGGGCTATGCTAGTTTGTGTAAAGGACAGTCTAATGCTCCTGATTCAAGTGAGCCATAAACTTTATCTGCCACAGCTCTGCAAGCTCTACATTTGCTTGATCTAAAACAACTACTGCAAGGTCCTTTTATGCTCTTATCTATATTGCGAAGCCTTTTTAACACTACAGTAAAGATATGAATCTTTAATCAGCTTAATTATATATTTTTCAAATATGTTCTTCTCATTAATGGCCTTCCTCATGTGAGCAATGTCCTGGTTGTCTTCGATTATATTAAATTTATGAAAACAAATATTAATGTTCTCTCTTAATGTGATGTTAGCTTTAAAGTTAGTTACAAAAAAAATAAACATGTCCTTTATGTCTTCATTTATAGTAACTCTTCTTTCATTTAAAATGTTGTAATATTCACAAATTGAGTTATCTGATGTGATGAATAAAGGTAGTAACTTAAAATATTGATCTAATATTATATTACTTAAGTTATCAATATCTAAGTCTGATAAATAAGGATTATACGAATTTACTAATTTTTGTTCATAAAATAACCCAGTTCTATCGAGAAAATACCAAAATTGATTTCCTATTTGGATAGTATTATAATCTAGGTCTTTTTCTTTAAAAAAGAGTTTTGAATAAGCTTTACGAGATAAATATGCTAGCTCATCTCGTGTATATTTTTCACCTGGATTGTTATCAACAAAATTAATATCTGATAATTTCACATTTTTATGCTTATCGTCTAGTTTAATATTATACTTCTCAGGGTGTTTATATACATCAGAACCTTTCATTAAATAAAAGACATTTGCAGAGTAAGTAAAATACTTTCTATTTTTTAATTGGTAATCTATAAATTTGAGAGTTTCATCTGTTTCTTGCTTAATTTCAGATGGAAAGCCTATCATGAAATATGCATGAGCATTAATCCCGGCCTTATCGCAATTTTCGAAGATATTGTTTAATTCTCCTTTAGAGTATTCTCTTTCACGCTTGTTCATTAACTTTGAAATTCTTTGATTGACCGACTCTAGGCCAAATCCTAAAAACCTTAGGCCAGATTTAGCCAATATCTTACAATTATCTATAGTAAATTTATCAGAAAATCTAGTCCTTACACGCCATATTATATTTATCTTATGCTTTAATAATTGCTCAGCAAAATATATCAATATGGAACTTTCAACGGCCTCATCAGTGAAATGCACACTAGATAAAACTTTGACTTCCTTCATGTCAGTGATCAGATTGTCAATAGTTTGAACAGCATATTCGTTTAAATTTCCTACTTTTTTGTCAGAAGTAAAACGAGAATTAATTGAACAAAAAGTGCACTTACCCCAGTAACATTTAGTGTCAAATAGTCTTATAACTAATTTTTTATGATTGTTAGAATCAATAACTATTTGGTTTGAGTTGTTTGATTCGCTTTGTGGGCTGTCGTCATGATATACATTCTCAAAACTATCAATATACTTGTTAAGTAAAGGGTGGGTTTTCCAAAACGAAAAGTCAGCCTGTTCGTTGACATTACCTAGATCAACACATATTTCAATATTATCGAACTTTTTGCGCATTATATGTGCTAGCAATAATAAAACATATGACTCATTTTCCCAATAGATTTTAAGTATATATTTATTGTTATCTTTGAAAAACTTATTATTACTTAAGACCTTATCAAAAAAAACATTAAAAATATTTGTATCATCAGATATGAAACGCTCTGTAGCTTCAATGGGATGGTTGAAAAAAATACCATAAGGTAAGGATATTGTAAAATCTTTATTTGTTTTATTGAAAATGGATAAGATAAAAAAGTAAACTTTGAAACAATATAAGGATCTCTTTTCTTCAAATGGAAGAGAAAAAACATTATCTTTTATTGCATCTGTGGTGTCTAAATGAGCTATAATAAAATCTAGGTAGTTCTTAAACTCATATGTCGGATTATGTCTTTTTATATATTTGTCAAATAAAAGCCTAACGTTTTCCTCAGAAAAGAGGTATTTCCAGAAAAGTGAGTTAAGATCTAAAGTGTTTGCACTTTTTGTATCGTTCATTTCACGACTAAACGTGGAAGGCATTATTATTTTTTTCATAATATGCTCCTTTATGGTCGCGTGGGAAGTGCATGATTTCATGAAGTTAAAATATTTCTGAATCCGTTTAAAAAAACTTGTTGTGTATCAACAAATTAAGATCAAAATCCTATACTCCAAGTTTACTGTAAGAGAACTCGACATTTCAGAGAACCGAGCATGTTTCAATGTTTTTTGACAATCACTCGCCACTCAATAACCTAACCTCGAAGAAAAGGTTAGCGCACAGGAAAGATGTATCAATTTATAGATTATTGCATAACTAGATCAGCCGCCAGTGCCGCAGCCGCTACCGCCGCAACCGCCGCTACCGCCGTTGATTTCAGTAGTAAAAGCATCCACAGCTAAAAAGGACTTTGATACTCTTTCTTCGATCTCTTGAGTATTATCTATAGTTAGCTCAAATTCTGAAAGTTTGAACCTTTCAGCTGCTACAGCAGAGTCTTTCAAAAAAGAATCGCTAAAACCATTATCTGTCGTTAATTTTGAATTAAATTTCAATTTAGACATCTTAACTTCCCTTTCCATTAAATTATAAGTTGTTAAATGGCTATGATTATTTAATAATTGCTTCTGCTACCGCTGTTTGGGCTGTTGTCTTCAGTACTAAATAAAGCATATACAAAACGCTGAACAATTTTTAAATGATTGCTAAGTGCAAAATTTCTCAACTATCTGCACCCCAATTATTATACAAAGTCGACAAATCATAACTATACCTCACTTCTTAAAAGGAGTCTACAAACCGACAGCTCTTATTCTATCACCAAGTTCCCGACAATTCAAGCTCTGAAATTTAAAAAAATCAATATTTTTTCAATTCCTTTTCTTAATTCTCTTGATTTTTAACCTTCAAACCTATACCTTTCATTAAATCCTTTACTTGCATTAAAACGACAATGTTGTATGTAATAGGTGTTGGTGGTTTCTTTCTTAAGTCAATAGTAAAAAGAGTCAAAAAAATGGAAAAAAACATTAAGTTTTTGTTTTTGACAATCAGTTTTAGCTTGTTTGCCGCAGGGTATCTATCTTCAGCAGATGATGTCAAAATTCAAAATGTATTAGATACTGGTACATTTAATTCTTGCATTACTCAGGATAAAGATGGATTGCTTTGGACTTCTGCATGGGGGGAAGGATTACTCTGTTACGATGGGAATGAGCTTAAAAAAATAAAAAAAACTGAAGATTCAGGTCTTATTGCGCTGTCAATTTTTGTAGATTCGGAGGGGGTAATATGGTTTTTTGCTGCGAACCGTGGATTACACTCTTACGACAAAAAAACAGGTACCTGTAAACACCATAAACCTGCATCCAATAGTCCGGATCTCTTAACAAGCAACGGTGTCAATTGGGTACCTAACAATGTTACCGAAGATAAAGATGGCTTTATCTGGTTTGGAGCCAATAATGGATTAAATTCCTTTGACAAGAATACTGGCAGATTTACTCAGTATAAACATAATACAAGTAATCCTAACAGTTTGAGCAATAATAGTGTTTGGGTTGTTTTTGTAGACAGGGATGGTTTAATTTGGGTTGGAACAGAAGATGGGCTGAACAGTTATAACAAAAAAACTAATAAGTTTTTTTGTTATAAGCATCAATCGAACAATTCTGACAGTAAAACTAATATGTGTATTCGTGCAATAGCAGAAGATAAAAAAGGTAATCTTTGGGTGGGTATCAAAAATATGGGAATAGCTAAGCTTGATAAGAAAACAAATACCTTTATAAATTATAGATATAACCCTAATGACTCCAACATTATATCATCTGACGCAATTCGCCATCTTATGATAGATCAATTTAATAATTTATGGATATGCAACAATGACAATAGCGGGCTAGATCGATATAACATTAATACAAACACTTTCAAACACTATAGCTATGATCCAAAAGACATCAACAGTATAAGTTCAAATGACATACTGTGTTCT
>Ga0233446_1000771_pt1 | contig 28961 bp, 38 predicted proteins | sample SI_124_October20_4_FD_182780 | JGI IMG/M metagenome (GOLD analysis project Ga0233446, IMG submission 182780) | Seawater microbial communities from Saanich Inlet, British Columbia, Canada - SI_124_October2016_120_MG | ecosystem: Environmental > Aquatic > Marine > Inlet | place: Canada: British...
GAAACATCATTTTCTATTTCACCACTTAAATAATCCTCATGTACAAGTGTGTACTTATTTAATACATCTAGATTAAATGCATTAAATATTTTCTCGTAGTAATTATTAATAAAGAGAGAGACTCACCCAACGGTTATACGTCGGTAACGTAGTCTAACTTTTCGTCGTACTTTGATATGAATTTACCAATCATAGCATTGAACATGTCTAATTTACTAACATCTTCGTTGACTGATTCTTTGGTAGCATCTTTGTACTTGTCCTTTGGAATCGGTGTTTTTAACTTCGGTGTTAATCTTGGTTTGGCAGTTTTAGTGATTGGTGGTCCACTATATGCTTCGATAGTTAATGCAATCGCTCTAGTCAAATCAGGAATCATCTCTTCTGTAAGGAAATCCAATCTTGCCACTAATTCTCTTGGCATGTTGTTCATCATTTCTTCTCTATCCTTTGCAGAAAATTTAACTGTTGTGTGTGTGTATGCTTTGGATAACATGAAAATAGCATCTTTAGTTAGAACTTCTCTAGTCAATAACTCATCACCAGGGTCAAATGTATCACGTTGCATCTTATCCGTAATTTCAAGATTTACTTCCTTTAACAATACAGCAAGTCTATTGGATTCTGTCTTTAATTTAACAAATCTACGATTCAATCTAGTCCATGTACCACCCATATAAGATGACATATCAGCAATGATTTTAGTTATTTCACCCGTAGTTTCACCTTTAGCATCTACTGCTCTATACTCAATATTAGGATGGTCAATTCTTGCTTCATTCAACTGAGTAGTAACGCCCGCTGTATATAATAGTTTGTCCAAATCTTCAAAATTCATAATAAATCCTTATCTTAGTCCTGCAATTTTAAGCATTTCGTTTAAATCTTCATCTAAGTCTGTGCTTGATGTTAATTCTTGTGCAAAAACCATATCACCTAAGAACTTTTTAATGCCTTCTTTTTCAACAACTGCTTTCCAGAAGTTATTAATTGCTTCGTCTTCTGTTGCACCTTGCGATGTAGTGTATGTATTTCCGTTGATAACAATTTCCCATTCCACTTTATCTGTGTAATCGTCTGTGCGTTCTGAGTTATTTGCTTGCCACAAATCACTATCTTTATAATCGATATCGTCTGTGGCTTCTTCTAGTTCATGTCCTGTAGTATTCATTCTTTCTTCCTCGTCGTGTGATTTATTGTGGAGGTCTATTGCCCACTTTGCTTCTTTCTCTGTTTTGTATGTACCAACTACGTACTCGCCAAAATGACTGTCATTAACCTTTGCTACGTACTGGCCGTTGCTATCTTGTGTAATATTATAATCTAATGGCTTTTGCATATCAACGCCATGTTTTCTATAACCTTTACGCATCTCTTTCTTTGCATATTCTTTCGCTTGTTGTAATTCAGTATGGCTATCGTACGTACCTAATAATACATCTTCGTTGCCGTCATTGAACATTAACGCAAATTTGTCACCTTTTGCTGTTGTGTAAAATCCATAATCAGGAGACACACCCTGTGCTCTTGTTGTTTTTGATGTATATGTTGCTTCATCTAAATCTTCGTCAAAGTCGACTGATTGCCTAACTTTTGCATTGCTGTACGCACCACGCTTATTTGCTTTTGAGTAGTTATCGAACTTCTTCTTGTCATAGGTAGGTGGGGTTGAGCCCAATGCTTTAGAAGTTGACTTACGCATTAATATTCTTTGGTATTCGTCGTCTGACATTTCATGGTCATCTTCTTGTACTTTACTATTATTAAGAGATATCCTCTTTGAAATTTGGTTAGGTCCTTGACTTACCCATGCATCATTTGAACCTGATGTTTGTGATACGGTCTTTCCTCCCCTGTTATATGCTGAGTCGCCATCTTTATTAACAGCAGTTGACATAGTTCCGCCTGCAAACTTACCAGTTGCTTGTACATGTTCATCTGAGTTTGCGCTAACATCTAATCCACCAATCTTACCTTTAGCACTAAGTCTGCCTTTGTCGTCAAATCCAAGGGTAGTATTACCAATCGTTGCTTTATTAATAAGTTTCTCGTTGACGACCTTATCCCACATTTTAGTCAGCCTTGACATTACTTTCTCTTCCTCATAGCACGTTGTGCCATATTGTTTACTGTATTGCGTGCTTTGTCCATTGATAACTCTGGGTTATCCTGTACTTGCTTTTCGCTATTGAATGAAATTTCTTTATTATCAACGTTACTAATAACGCCATCTAACTCGCCTTGCATAACCATGTCTTGTAATGAATCTGCATCAAGTGGAATGCCCATCTTACCAGCAATCGAAATAAACGCTTCTACACTTAACTTAGACGTAGAGTTTTGGTCATTAGCACGACCAATTAGGAATTGTCCTAATGCGGCTAATTGCTCTAAGTTAGATTCGTGTAGTATTTCGGACGTTTTCATTTATCTTTTCTCTCTGCCTAAGTCTGAATCCATATCGTTTGGAACTGGAACTGGTTCCATATCCATATCCATTGGAACATCCATGTCTGCATCCATATCAACACCTTCTAAGTCGCCCATTGGAGAAGCAATTTCTTCGCCTGTAACGATTGCAACTGCCGCGTCCATTTGTTCTTTAGTAGTGTTTAATGTTTCTGCTAATGTACTTAACGCCGCACCCATTGCATCTTTAAACTGCATTGCTTGGTCTGTGCCTAACTCACCTTTCATAGTGTCTGCTAATGCCGGAACATCTTTGTACTGCAAGTCAATCATATCTTCAACCATCTTCTGTACACGGTCAACCATGTCTTGTGCCGCAAGTACAACTTGTGCCTGTGATACTTCGTCTTCGGTAAGCGTACGTTTAGATTCTACAATCTTACGCATTAACTTAATAGATGTTTTTTTACTTTCGAGAACCACTAATAAGTTTTCGCTAATGCCTCTCTTCTTTAATTTCTTCCATTCTTTAACGGAGATATCTTCTCCCATTGCTGTCTTTTTTAAGGCATTAGCGTACTCGCCTGACATTTTGCCTGGTACAATTGGTTTCATAGTTTTTCCTGTGTTTGTATTATTGCCACCAAATGACCCAGCATCTGCTTCTGAAAGTTCTTTAACTTTCTGTGTTAATGCTTGTTCAAGCATTAATCCTTGCATATAAGTAGAATCTTGTTGACTTGAATGAAACTTGGTAGATTGACGGTATTCCGCGATAATCTTTTTAGTCTCGTTTAAATAACGTGTTGCTTGTTTTAAATTCAAATTCAATTTAAGTTTTGCACCAAATTGAGATTCGAAAATCTTAGCGTACTTTTTTGAACTTTGTGGTTTTGCTAGGTGTTGTAAATTCATTTGAAAATCCTTTATCTTTAATCTGATTTGAACGTTGTATGTATTTATGTAACTTCAACTTTATACGAAGTTGCTTATTGACGTACTCAGTTAATCTAGCAAATAAAATACTTTGTTTGGTATGTGGGGTGCTTTTTAATTTAATTAACATTTTAGTGTACCCAATATCATTATTAAGAAACTCAATCGCTCTATCAGATGAAATAATATTTTTGGCTAAATCAATATCATTACATTTGTGGGCGTTGCACCACGAAATAGCGGAAGATGAATTAAATACAGTACCAATGAACTCATTATTATCAACGATATAGATATCGAATTTATGGTTATCCTTAACTATTGTGTATTCATTGTATACATGAAAGATATTACCTTTCTGTATAACTAAATTATCCTTTTGCTCTTCGTTTTTAGATAACTTTTTGAGTTTTTGTTTTACTTGTTTGTAATTTTTTGACATATTAATTTAATATAAAGTATATATTTGGGTTAGTACAGTTTAAGTAATTATCATTTACTGTTTCATTCAAGTTAATTAACATTGGTACATGATTGCAATCATTACACAATGCACCAATTGGATTATCACCATCACTTAATGCATCTATTTGTTCAACTTCAAACGTTAAACTCCATACGTTCTGCTTACCTGTAAAGTGTTTATCGAACTTATGCTTAGATAAACTCTCTTTAACTACACCATGTGAGATAATGTTATGTAGTTGAACTCTAAGTGACATAACTTGCAATAGAACTTCCAAATTGCTCTGTTGTTGTCTAGCAAATCTCCATTCAAGTTCTCTTAATATAGTCACTCCGCTTTTTGTGGTGAATGGTAAATTATCCATTTTAAAACTACGTACCACTCCAGTCTCAGTGATATCAAACAATGTATATGCTGTTATTTCTTGCACAGAGTTTCCATTACTTTAAGTCGCTCTAGTGCTTCTTGTATCGATGGATGTTCCATTGCCAACATATCCCAATCATTATCACGTAAATACAAATGCCAATCTAAGTTGTTATCTTTGTATATTTCTCTACGTGTAGTGATGTCAGCACCGAACTCACGTGCATAAACTGTCTTGCCACCATCAGGACTTTCGAATATTGTTTTGATATCTTTCATGCCCGTATTTAAGGCATAAAAAAACCCATGCTAAAAAACATGGGTTTTTAAGTATTTAACTACTTAGATACTGACTTTATTGGTCAAAATCTGCAAGAACTGTAGTTGCTGCACCAGTAACGCCGATAGCGTTAGAAGCGTCTGCAACGTATGTAATACCGCCTTGTAGGGCGATTTTAACATTGTCTGCAGACTCATCTGCCAACATACCTGCTACACCAGTGATAGTGTAACCTGCTTCTTGTAAAAAAGTAGATGCAGTTTGCATTTCTGCTTTAGTGATGTTTGTTTTAGCCATGTTAATGATTTGGGTGCGTGGACCGAAACCTTGTGAATCTGTTACTGTAGCATTGTTTGATACGTCTGCCATAATATTCTCCTGTTGTGTGTAGCAACAACTTATGTTGTTCCTTACACTTATTTATACAAAATTAGGAAAAATTAACCTTCACCATTCATGATATCGTAGTATTCTGATGCAAGTGATTCTACTACATACCACGAAATACAGTTTGCAACTGTCGCATCACACTCGGAATCATAACCATCGTACATAGATGTGTATACTTCTTCAGTTAATGAATATTCGGAACAACGAAGGTTCAATACCATGGACATTGCCCCCAATTTCTCCCCTTCAAGACCTACATCTGCTAAATCATTTAATGATTCATGCCATGTATCATTGTATCCATAATCCAATCCCTCGTGCTCTAATAATTCATTGATTTCTTTCTTATTCTTTAGATAGAATTCCTTAGTTTCACTATAGTATGTGAACCCACTGAATCCACCTGTCATGCCGTGTTTGTATATGTCGCTCAAAGTATCATATAGGTTCAACCCATCGGGTTCACCTTCATCACCCCATCCTGCACCAAGTTGGGTAACTACGGCAGTTATTAAATCAGGTGTGAACCTTGATGTATATCCAAGTCTATGACGTACCATTTTACCAAGTACGCGGTCTTTATCTTCGCCGTACAATAATTCATATGGATTGGAATGGAATTTATAGATGTTCATTACGTCAATCTATTCCAAATCTTCTGTAGCATTGGGTACATGTCACTGTACCTTACCTTACCCGTGCGCATTTGTAGCATTAACCAACGTAGATTACGTATCTTATCAAATGATGTCATTTCATCATATCTACGTAACTGACGTCTTGCACGTTGATGGTCTGATGTCCAACCTTTAATTGTCCTCATCATCAACAAGAATAACTGATGGTAATCATCTTCATCAACTCTACCACCTGACATATCTCTTAATATACGTTTAATACGTAACTCTGGTATGGTGATATCGTAGCGTGTTATTATTTTATCTGAATATTTCTCTTGATGTAGTAGTAACACAATCGCATTGTACATGTCAGGTTGAGTTGTTCTAAATCCTTTGAATCCTGGTTGACTCATCATACGCCTAGCATATGCCATTGCACTCGCTCTATCCTCGTGCCAAATAAAATTAAGTGCAAAAAACATATTGACTAGCAACAATCCTAACTCATCTGCTTTTGTACCGTCAACAAGATTTAAGTTCTTAAAAACTCTTGCTTCTTTTAATTCACCAAAAAATTCAAATTTACTCATATTCTTTAAACCAATTCTGTGTTTCACTTCTATGAAGAAACTCTAGTGTTCTTGACCCTGTTTGCCCAACACGCATTGGCAAATTTTGTCCTCTCATATTTTCCAATCTCGGTGCACTTTCATATGCGGGTTCGTCGCTTAATCTCACCTGATGGTCAGATTCGTCGACGTCTTTGAACCACTCCCCATTGAATTTAACCCAAACGGTGTCGTCATTCGCAAGAATATATCTAGTAGGCACAATCTGACCAGGTATCAACATATCAGATGGGAGGTAATCACCGTAATCAACTGACTGTTTTTCTTCTGATGGTTTTAATAAACTTAACGTCATTAACTTAGTCATGTATTTCAATGCAATGCCTGTATTTGATTGGTTGGTGCTTACTAAGTCCACTAGTTGCTGTATTGCTTTATCCGATAAACTACTAGGAGTTGTTTCCATCTCTGAATAAATTATTTGTTGTAGCAAATGCTGTAGTGTTGTTTGATTATCGGGATGTTTTAACTGTGATACTTTATTATTCCACTTGACAAGCCATTCCTTCGCTTTGCTTCTTATTCTTGAATCTTGAAACCCACGTGCAACAGCATCGGGGATGTCCATTGCACTAAGTCTTGAACTTAGTGTATCTAAATACAAATCCTCGAGAACAACTTCATTTACTTTCATTTATCTTCGACAGGCTACGTTGAAATTTTCTACCATCCCTAGTCCTAATTGAATTTAGGAATTTGCGGGTTAAGTTATCTGCTTCTTCTTCACTATATGCTTCGGCAACAAGGTCTAATAATCTACCTGCACTCTCAATTAAGTTATCGGCACGGCTACGAATTATATGTGATTTATCTCTTTCGATGTGTAGGTTTTCTAGTTCTTCTAAAATACTACGAGTTCGTTTTTGCATAATGCAATCCGTTAATGTTTAATGTATTTATTTATTTTTGAATGCATTCAACATGGCGTCTAATTGCGATTGTTGATTCTTCGGGGTAATTATTTCCGAATTTACATCAGTTGTAGCATTGCTTGGAAGTATTGGGTTACCTGGTTTAATTTTTTTCAATAGGGTTTTTGATAACGCTGAAGTTCCATCAGGTTCCACCCCATTATCAACAATTTTCAATGTGTTAATATCGAAATCTAATTCAACCCTTTGCCCCACCCCAGAACTAGAACGAGTTTTCATCAACTGTAACTGATATTTACCATTCTCTCGCATAGCATGTGTAGTATATATACCAAATACGTTATCTGCTGTGTTAATCTTCGAAATTCCGCCAGAGATATGCCCATGCGTGAAGTCTTCTTCGTCGACCGCGCTACGATTTAATTGAGAGGCGGTCACCATGATGATTTGTAACTCTTTTGCTAAATTACGTAATTCTTCGGATACGTACTTATCCTTTACGAATAAGTTTTCTGGACTAACCTTTGTTCCAACTGGCATTAACAAATCCAAGTAATCAATACATATACAATCAATTTTGACGTGTTCTTGTACTTCAAGTTCTTTTATGTACGACCTAATATCGTTTACGTTACTTTGGGCTGGTAAATATTTAATTTGCAATTTCCCAGAATTCTTTTCCATCATCTTGAGCGACAACTCAACGTCATCTAACTCTTTAAAAATTCTGCTTGATGCAGTATTAGTCATCATCGAATCCATTCGCATACTTGTTAACCCTTCATTCAACTCCAACGTGATGAATACCCCATTCTTTCCATTTTGTATCCAATTAACCATTAAATTTTGCATGAATAATGACTTTCCACTACCAGACCCCCCTGCAAATATCTGCAATTCCCCTCGATTAAACCCTCCATATAATTTTTTATCTAAAGTTTTCCACCCAGTACTAATTTGCCCATTTCCATCTTTAATCGCAAGCAATCTTCCCTTGGGGTCTTCGAAATAATTAGTTCCCATGTCCTTTGTTAAACTAATTTGTACTGCATCTTTGATGAGTTTTTCAACAGGGTCAAAATCTCCCTTTTCCAATAAGTCTGCACTTTTTAAAATTGCACGTTCTAGTTCTTGGCTACGAGTAAACCCTTCAAATTCATCGAAAAACCAATCATAATGCCCCTCCTTAAACTCTTCCGGTAAATGGTGAATATCAACTCGCGTTACTGCATTAACCTGCTCAAATGTTGGTAGGGTGGCATGTTCGGCAGAATGCTCCTCTATCATAGTAGCGGCTTCTTGGAGTGAGGGGTCAAAATTCTCAACATTATAGATGTTTTGAACACGTACGAAACTTGACGGGTTTTCCAACATCATTTCTATGAATAACTTTTGTACCTCCTTGTTATATTCTTTCAAACTTCTTCCTCAATTTTAATTTTATTGCCAATTTAGATTTTACTCCATTATTTCTATGGGTGATTATATCCAAAATTGTCGCTATCTTTCCATTCACAAGAACTGCATCATTTACGTCTTTGATATCATTGCCCCATAATGGAGTACTCACACTAAATCCATATTTTACTGCATCATCCACCAATTTCTTTCCTGCTTTATCGTGGTCTGGTACAACAATAACTTCTTTCTCTTGTGCCAATCTCATCAATTGTTTCGCTTGTTTATCGCTGATTTTATTATGCAATACTGCCATTCCATTTATACTTATGGCATCCAAAACACCCTCAACAACAATAACGTATTTCCAATTACTTTTCTGCAAGTCTAAGCCAAATATATATCCTGGTTGCTGTTCATTGAGATATTTTGGCAAATTATTATCCAAAAATCTAGAAGTGTATCCGACTATTACTCCACCATGTGTGTATGGGATAATAATTCTATTCTTATTTCTAAATTTGCCGTTAGGGGTAATCATGAAATTATACTGATTGTACTTTAACCCCCTACCTGCTAAGTAGTCAACGAACCTACAATCGGTACTCCTGATATTTCGAGAACCGTTGGGCAATTGAACCTTATTGAACGTTATATTAGCGCTGATGATTTTGGATTCCTCATTCCTTTCGGAAGCAAGGTCACCCAACCCCCTATGTCTGAGACTTTCTAAACTTAACCAATCAATTTCAACCGTGCTTACCCCTAACCATCCGAGTAACTTCCTTGTATTCACACTAACTGGCTTGCCCAACTGAAACCTTGTTTTAAAATTGCAATTAAAACAATGATATGACCAATCATCAGTATTACTCAGAATCACGCCACCGCGCCCACGCTTGTCTTGGCTCTCGCCATTATGAGTGCAACAAACTGCATTAAAAGAAATCCATCCACTGTTTGTCTGTTTTCTTTTATGGGGGAGAAATGATAATATATCCAACATGATGTATATTATATGGTACGAAGATATATTGTGATATGTGATTTTTACCGAATAACATAAAACGGCAAAAAGGCTCTTGCGTACCCACGAGAGCCAACGTGGTATGAAAGGCTAAAACAAAAACAAAAACTAAAACCCCTTTGTACTAACACAATATCTTTGCACTTAGCGTTGTGCTACAGCGTGCTTCGCTAATGTTGACAACTTAGTTGCCGTGCTACTCTATTCGGAGTGCGTGGAGTAATTACGCCATCTCTTTATATGAATATCTAACTATTTTAGTAAAGAGATATATAACAAGAATAAAGTATCATTCCCATCATGCCCTATTGTGCATCTATGGAGGGCAACCAAGATAGTGAGCGGAAACTCACTAACAATGCAATTTCAAAATAATATACAGTTATTATATAAATTTGTCAACGATTTTTACTATTTTTTTTGAAATTTTTTCATGGCCGATTTCATTTGGGTGTCCATTCTTCTTATAATCATTGCCGACAACTGCCCTAATGTCAAAATCATAAAATGTTTTTATATCCATTGTTCTGTTCGCCAACGCATTAAATTGCACTATTGGAATATTGTGCCTCGCTCCAATACCATCAAACATACGCACCGTGGTTTCATAATTTAACTGATATAGTTCATGGCACGCCGACATGCTTAAATAATATTTATGCAACGCGAACCAACCTTTATCCACATTTGTACCTGCGCCATCGAGCCATTGCGCATGAACGTGAGTGTTCCACTCTGGGTCATCTCTGCCTTTGGCGTGGGTTGGGTCGTACCAACTAACCCTACTTTCATCTGTCAATCCAACAACTAAAATAGAATTTTTTATATAGTCAATGCTATGATTATTAATCCACCACATTAAATTCCATTGCATAGATTGCAAACTAGAGCCCGGAAATGATAAATTTTCTTGTTTTAAATTATAATGTTCCGCTAGTAGTCCCGTATAACAGTATTTTAAACGGTACTCATCATTTTGTGTGTAATGGCTTGGAATTCCTTGTTCTTTTAATTTTGGGGATAATAGTTCATCACCATACGCCCAACTACAACCAAACGAAACAATATTCTTTATACTGATTTTAGTACCCGTCTTTGTGTACTAGGTACTTGGCACGTATGTATGCTTTAACTAAACCAGAACGTACAATGTCATCTACGCCGAACTCATTTGTTTGAAACCAATTAGGCATTGATTTTAATACTTCTACGAATTTACAAACGTCCTTATCCTTGTCTTTAACAAAGTCTGTCTGCATAAAGTCGCCACAAAACAATGCCTTCGATTTCTTACCAAGTCTAGTTAGTACAGAATCTGCTTCATGTGATGTACAGTTTTGGAACTCATCCATAATAATAATACAGTTGTCTAGTGTTATGCCACGTACGTACGACGTAATCATAAAGCGTACAATACCGTGTTTAACTAGAATCTCGTACGCATCGTCTCTTCCAAATAACTCAGAACATACTTTTTTGTACGGTAGTTCATACACTTGCTGTTTCTCGTTAATGTCTCCTGGCAAGAAGCCAATATCTCTCGTTGGAACAGCACTACGTACAATAACAATTTGATTTAAATCTGTGCCACCGTTGATTAACTCTTCAAATGCTTTATACATACTAAGGAACGTTTTACCTGTTCCTGGGTAACCCATTAACAACTGACACTTTCCAGTGTCGTAGTTCTTAAAGAAGTCCCCTTGTGCTTTTGTAATTGGTTCAACCTCTGCTAGTTTCAAATGCAATTTCGAAACAATACTTGCTCCTGTATTTGGCTTTTTATTCTTGCCCATTTATATTCCTATTGATGATATATTATGTAATTATGTTAATGCAGGTAGTATATCCATTACACCTTGTGTTCCTGCTTGTTCATCTACGTAAGCAAACTCTGTCAACGAGTTAAACACACGCTCTATACTGTAATTAGCACGTTGCGTTTCTACAGCAGTTAAATCGTTGCTTGTTAGTGTTATTGTTGCCTTGCCTTTTGCAGGTGTAACAATGGTTAATGCCTTACTCATTAGCACAGCATTCTCACTAATTAGTTTAAATGTTAGAGTAGTGTTTTCTAAATTAATAGGTTTTTGGTCTTGATTAAGGAATTGAAACTCAAGAACTGTGTCCACTCCCTTAACTGCTTTTAGTATTTTTGAGTACACGTAATTAGTCCTCGGTAAATGAACGGTTGAAGTAAGTGTAGAGTCAATGAATGTTCCTATATGGCTCTGATTGTATAAATAAACTTTAGTTGAATACATTTAATTATTTATGGAAAATGAGTTATTTCTTAAAATCTCGGGAAAATACCCATTCTTGTCAATAGTGCAGTATGCAGGTACAGAGCACATTGGTATTATTATGAATCAAGATAAAATTCTCACAACTATGTACAATTTTAATGACATAGAAACAACGGAATTAAAACAGTTATTTTTAGAACTTGGTGAGACTTGGTGGTGGGAATCAAATAGAAGTATCCCGATTAATCTCTATTTAAAGGATGAATGGATGCCATTCTCAAATTGCAAGGTTATATTCAATAATAAGAACCTTACGTTACTAAGTGGACCATGTACCAGCCTTAATGATATCTCACAGAAACGAACTAAACGGAAATCTATTACTCTAATGCGGGATGTTGACTAAGAATATTCATGTGTAGTACCACTAATATAGCATAACTTACTGCGTGTGCCTTTTTGAAATAATAATCATCTCCATCAGGCTTAACCCATATCTCTGTTGATATTTCTTTCCAACTCTTACCAATTAGATGTTTCTTTGCTGGTCTAATTAATGCCAAAAACATTGCCATTCTAGGAATACTATCAGGTTTCATGAGTAATAAATTATTGTGATGATTAGAAAGATGTATTACCTGAGAACTAAATCGTTTATTCATCAAACTATCCCATTGAGGTTCCTCAGATAACAATTTGGTATAATGTGCGGTATCTTTAATATGTTTGTAAACCCCTACATTTAGAAAATCTATCTTAAAATAATCACGCTTCCCCGCCTCTGTATAATTAATACTGGCACATTTATGCACTGGGTCAAATGGAATATCAGTAACATACACCCCACTATTATGGGTCAAAGTCTCAATATTCGATTCTTGCCTAGCAGGAATATGTCTAATTAACCTTAATATTTGATTCCTATCACAAAAATCAATATCTATATCCGCATCCATTACCATTTTACCACCCCGCTTCATTTAACATCTTTTTTATATACTCAGCATCCGTCGGATAATCCTTAAACTTCTTATTCCATGTCTTAGCATTTATAATTTTCCATATAGAAGTAATCTGATTTGGATACAACGTACTTAGGAATTCAACACCACTGCTACAATTATATAATACCCACGGACTTATTCGACCTTTTATTATATAATCATAAATTACATTTACGTTGCCACTTCTCAACATATCGTTGCTGTTAGTATCGTTTTCCTCCGCCCAAGTTATACTTTGTTTTAATGCTCTCATTAATGCATCAATTGGATTTTCAGTTTTCAGTAAAGTACCCAAATGCACGGAATACAAGGAATCAGATGTCCAATAATCAAGTTTTGTATTATTCTTAATTAAAAATTCAATAAATTTATCAACGGCGATTGCTTTGATATCTACACAGTATCTGCCAAATTTAACAAATGCTTTATAATATGGACTTTTAATAAAATCCATCTGTGTTCTTACCTTTGTGCTAGATTGAGTGTAATTATAAAACTTTAAGTACGCATTAAATCCTAACCTATCACCCTTATCATCCTTATCCCTCCATCGACGTTTAGGCTCACATAAATGAACTACCAATGAATTGTGTCGTACAAAGGTTTTATTACAATATTTGCATGTGTTATTTGTCACCACACTCTTTGGTATATTTTTTCAAATCCTTTTTCGTAATCATCGTACCAAGAACATCAATATCTTCTTCTTTGTACAATGGATATATCTCCATTAATCGTTTCTTAATATCATTTTTTACTTTGCTTGATGATTGTTTCTTAGTTCCCAACCATTCGTGGCGATACTCACCAAAGTTGGGGCTTCCAGCCACCAACGTCAACCATTGTAATTTTGGATGTTTGTTGATATCAAATAAGTGCTTGTTAGCATAATTATTCATACTAACAAGGTAATAATGTTGTGCAAGGTTATTCCCACTAACATTAGCACCCCACTTTAACCCAAGAAATGCACTAAATCCCTTGCGTTCGTCATCGGATAAATTATCATAGAAAGTGTATTCCTTTCTATCGACTGCTCCTAGCATTTTGAATATATCCAATTTTGAAGTTTTTGCCATTTACCAAGCCTGACTATAATCAACTATTTGGCAGTTTCTTGATACATCTTTAATGAAGTAAACTACACGTGGCTCTTCACCCTCGTCTATAGGAACCGCTAAGTACTGACCATTCTTGAGTTTTGGATTGTACCATTGTACTTCGTTATATACATCTACAACTTCTACAGGTAAGAAGTTAGCCATATACCCACTTAGACTATTGAACTCAAACGCCTTAAAATCCCTATCATTGATGCTGGTTAGTGCGATTGCTTCTAAATCTCCTGTCTCTTCCTCACCTATTAACAAATGCCAATTCATTGGCATTTTTATAAATTTATTCCCGATTTTTAAAACAATCGCAGGTGATGTAAAACTTTCCAAGAATATTAAAGGAACAAAAAAATAATCGGCGTCTTTGGGATTGCTATTATCAAATATAGCAAATTGCAAGTCATTTATTTTTTCAGGTAATTCGTTTAATTCGTATGCGGTGTTATCAAGTGTATGTATTTTCATGGCGTTGTATGTTATTTATATACAACATATTATATCACCACGATTATAAAATTACATACCCAAATATACCATTACTCCTATTTCGGAGAGGGGAATAATTATACTATTTCCACTCTAATTTCTCTAATGAAAATGGGTATTCTGCATCTTTATAGAATTTCTTTCGCTTAGTTAAGTGGCGTTTAGCGAACTTACACGTACTCGTGATGTCCCAAATTTGAACAAAGTCCTTGTCCTTCGCCCTTCGCACCCCACGCCCAATTGATTGTATCACACGTACGAATGATTTTCCCGGTTCAAGTAACATAAGATTGAAAATTCTAGGTATGTTAATGCCTACTGCGGCAACACCATATGTTGCTACAATAATTTTATTAGTTGCGTCAGCAACCTCATCATAATGTTCCTTTCTATCTTCGGTTTTAGTAGTGCCACTAACGAACACAGCATTATCTCCCAATCGCTTTACTAACTCTTTACCAGACTCAACTCGGTCAACGAGAACTAACGTGTTGCCATTAATATTTGCTTTTTCAATGAGTTCCACCAACGCATCCAAGCGACTTGAGTCAGTCAACAAATACTTTAACTCACTTTGATAATTTGCATGTTCGGCATGGTCAAGTAATTGAACTATCTTCACTTGGCATTGCGCGAGCACTCCCTTATCCTGTAATTCTTTAGCAGATACTTTATTAATAACATTTCCCAATCCAACATATAATGATTGGTACTCGAATTTTTCTTTAGGAACTGTTCCTGTTAATCCCCATCTCAACGGGATATGTGCCATTGGTCCTGTTAGAATGGTTTTTAGTGCGTTGGCCTTTGCACTATGACAATTGGCTACAACTGCATCATTGGCAATATAGTTATGGTCGTGTTGTACATGTAGATTATATACCTTTTTTGGTATATCTATCGCTTTGCGGTTAATTAACTTCATATAATACCTTAATTTTTTGTTGTGTTTTATTATCAAAGCCTGATAATATTGTTGGTGTACCTTTTTGCAATAAGTAATTTTTATCAACTAACAATAGTGCAAAATTATTAGTGGTGCACCATTCCTTCAATGCACAGATTTTAGTTATATGTATTTATGTTTATGAGTTCTAAATCATACGTTAATTGGTCTGCTCTAACCCACCCACCATTGGTTAAAAACTTATGATTTGCCGTAACTCTAATAACCTGCTCATTATCAAATGTTAATTCTAACATTTCTTCACCTTGACTATTCGATAGATTTTCATGCACATTAACCACGATATCCTCTTTGTAAAATAACCCATTTTCGTCTAAATTTATTATTACGTCTCCTGGTTTAATATCTTCAATTGGGGTGTTCCCCCTTGGGGTTTTAATTAATGTTTTACCATCAAGACACTCGTCCACCATAACACACACGACATCTTCTAAAAATTCACCTATGGTAACCTTTGCCTTTCCACTTTTAGTATCCTTCATCATGATGTTAAGACTTTGCCACGTACATATAGTATGCTGTTTTCCGTAATCACGCTGTTTACCATAAAACACACCAACATCTAATCCCATGTTAACGTAGTCTTCTTCAGTTTGAATGACTAAACTTTTGTTAGGTACTATAAGAATACTTCTACCGTACTCCTGTACACGCTCACTCAATGCAGCGGTTACCAATGTTTTTCCTGCGCCAGTTGCCACCTCCTGTAAACACTGTGGGTTCTTTAAGAAGTTATTAACAACATCAATTTGATAATCACGTAGGACAATTGGTTCGCCTGCAATTGGATGTTTCTCAGGCCACATGATGTGACTATAAGTATCTTTATCAACTTCTACCAACTCAAAATTATGTTGATATTGCCGTTTATCATCAACATCAACTTCCCATCCATCATTAATCAGTAATGGCAATATATCGGGTAGTAGATTGATATAGGTGCTTCCACCAAGATTAAAGAATGAAACCTTTCCATTCCATCTTCCCAATCTATACGATGGCATAAACTTTGCACCAGGAATCTCATACTCAAATTCGTGCACGAGTTTTTTTCTCATATCAAGGTCAAGACCTTTAATTGCACAGTTGACTTCGTCTCTTACTACTATTGTTGCTGTTTTCATATCATTTCTCTACTAAATAAGGTGGGCACCGAATAAACAAAAAGGAATACTAAATCATTCGATGCCCGAGTGTGATGTGATGGGTAATATAGGATAAAACCCATCACATCTGTTAGTAGTGTTTATTTAGGGAGGCTATTAGGGAGTAATAACACAATAAACACATACTGAACCTATTAAAAACTTTTCTTCATACACGTATTCTTTGCTAAAAGTTCCCAGCGTGTTTCACTAATGGTTCTTAAATCGGCGATTTTTAATGCCATACGGAGACTCATTTCACGTAAGTTATCCTTGTGGGTTTCCATAAAATTAATTATTTCAATACCCGATTTAGTATCAATGTTACTATAATTACTAAACAATGCCCCAGTTTCTGCAATTTGCTTTACCCGAAGTAATTTGTCGCGCATAGTATTCATTGATAAGTCTAGGTAATGACATCTACTTTGTAATGCTTCTAAGTGGTCTTTTAATTTTTTACTACGCACATCATTGAACTTCACGTTAGTAATAAAGATAACTGACCCTTTGAAATCAAATGCATTTGGTATTCCTTCTCTGCGTAATGTGTGGTTATCCGAACTCCAAAAAACCCTACGCTTGTGTCCACTATCCAATGCCGCTTTAAGTAGATTAAGGCTTAAGTCATCCTGTAGTACCACATCGCAGTCATCGAATACAATCACATGTCCATCACCAGAATGCTTATAAAGCGTGGTATATAATCCAAGTGGGGTCATCGCACCCTTAACTACTTCGTACTTTGAATCAACTCCCGATATCGTATCGAACATACTCGCCTTTTCAAGTTGCTTTTCTACACCATAGGATTTTCCCACCCCAGGTGGACCTGATACAATCATTGCCTTGATATCAGATGTTATAGATGCTCTAGTCATTTCTTCTAATATATCAAAACGTTCGGAGATACGTGCGATAACCTGCTTATCTGTTTCTCTTTTTACTCTTTTTACTCTTTTTGATGATGTGTTGAATATTTTTGGATTGGGTACCCGATTAATAGTCTTTTTAGATACCGATTTTTTTTTCGATTTTAGATGTTCTAAATTCTGATTAGTGACACTAATTCTAATTGTTTTTTGACCATTTCCAATTGTTTTGGTTGGTTTAACCAAAATAAATGACCCATTAACCTTAGTGTTATTTGCGATTCCTCTAACTAATTCAAACGTTTTATTTTTGATTAATTGTTTGCGATATGTACCACTACGTACTACTACCTTTTGCATAATTACTCCCTACAAGTGTTATTAAAATGTAGGGGTATTATACCATAATTCGAGCAAGATACGTTAAATATATTTCATTCTTACATAAAAAATACTACCGAGGTAGCATTTCTTTTTATTTTATACTAACCTATCGGCAATGGGGAAGCGTTTACTACCCAATCACATTCCATTGATTGTCCATCCGCAATATGGACATGCCATGCTCCACTAGCATCAGTGGTATCGCCCTTATCATATGCAACCCCATCAATTATAATGTTTCGCTTTGAAGTGTTTGCCCCATTATCAAACCATTCATACGTATTTATTACATCAGCATTGGTAACTTCTTCATGTAAATCACCATTAGCATCGGTGAATTCAACCCTTTCAAAATCCGAGTGGTTTGCATTTAACGAAACAATAGTTAAATCGCCACCACTCACGCTAACCGTTCCTGGAACGTCACCCTCTAATGTTCTATCAATATCAAATGTGAATAATGAACCTAGTGTGCCATCGTTAGATACAGCCCCATTGAACACTTCTGTGCCATTAAACACAAATGTAACATTGATTGTTGGTGAACTTGAATACCCCATAAATTTAACTGTTCTATTTGCCATTTCTTCTTCCTATAGTAATAAATTATATTACTATTTATACTTTATGCAGAATATAAAGTATCGTTGCGGTACTTAACCCAAACATCAGCGTAGTCAACCAACATGTACTCATTGAAATACGGACCACCCAATGTGTAATGAATCAACTTTGGCAACATTGACGTTGGTTGTTGTTCGCCTACGAGAAAATTCCACTCTAATGGAATGCTCCCTATTTCATCATCATTGTTCAGCCACTTGAATTGATGTAGGAACATACCACTCTCATTACTTACTACTTTCGGCGTAAGTTTCCAACATTTTGCATTATTGAACATCATAACACTAGACCAATTCTTTTTCTCGTACTTTGATTGTTTTTGATTCAGGAACTTCGTACTAGTACTCGGTGTGTAATCATGTTTTGTGCACATTACTGCGTATCTGTCATCGCGTAAATTCCATAATTCAGTAATATCAGAAGTAACTAACATATCACAATCTAGAAATATTGACCATCCATTATAATCACTAAGATGTGGTGTTAGGAATCTAGTCATTGAAAATTCGGTTGATTCGTATCCTTGCTTTGATTTATTGTATAAATCCTTAATATGTTGCTTAGCGATAGGAATAAACGATACAGGGCTTGTGCTATGCTTTAGGATACTATGCGTTAGTACATGCCATGCTACTGTTTCGTGTGGGTCGTACCCTATGAATACTTTAATCATTCTATGCGTTCTATATCATCTTCCATACATTGTTCCCCATATTGTATTTCAATAATACGCAATGGTGATGATGTTTTATTACTCAATTTATGCCAAGTACCAATCGGTATTTCAATTTTCCCATATAAATCAAACTCAGCCTTCATATGATGTTCAAAATCATTCATTTCCACCGTAGCAATACCCTCAGACACAAACCAAAATTCACTACGATGTTGATGTTTTTGTAGACTTAAGGTTTTTCCAGGCTCTACAGTAAGTTCCTTAACTTTATGTGTACTTGTTTCGTGTATAACTCTATAGTAACCCCAAACTCGTTCGGTTTTGGGTGCCGTCCATTCATGTAATATCCACGACGATGAATTCTTCTTTTCATCGCCACCTATACTAAAATGAAATTTAATATCCATCCAAGCAGGACATGTACCCATTTCAGGTATATTATCCTCAACTCTATCACCACCATTTAAGAAGTTAATAGTAGCACCGTGATATAAACGTGCAGTCATTTTTATTGCATCACATGCACTATCATCACTATCATCAAATACAATTACGTCCTGTACCCCTTTGATGTTACGTAGTATCTCTACTCGCTCATGCAATGGCATAAATGCACGTCCTTTCTTACGTGCCAACCATTCATCACTATTAACCGCAACTACTAATCTGCCGTACTTCTGTGCTTCTTTTATGTATGCTAGATGTCCACTGTGAAGTGGGTCGAATCCGCCTGTAATTAACGCTACTTGCATATTATTGTCCGTACCAAATATTACTATAATCTAACCACGGAAGAACCAAATCTTCACGCTTCATATATCCATATTTATTAATACTTTCAACACCTGTTTTTGGTATTAGTCCTTTGTCTGCTAAGTCGTACCATGATGTTGTTTTTGGATTCATTGGTTCGATATCACTTTTATAAACAATTGCATTAACCCACTTATCATTAAATTGCTGTTGAAAGAATCCCGAACTGCAATCAAACCCACTAACTGCTAACATATGAATTAAACCGTCGATGGTGTAATTATGGTAATGATAGTTGGGCTGTGAACATACCAATTTATTGTATTCCATGTTAGCCGTGCTTGGTATCTGCAAAACCAACATACCACTTTCAGTTAACGTATTATTCCAAATACTTAATGTTAGTAAAGGGTTTAATGCATATTGAAAACTATCATGTGAATATAATACATCAAACTGTTTGTCCAAATGTGTTTCAAAATCATGCTTTATATATGATATGTTTTCGTGTTCCAATAACAATTTATCATTGATATCAATACCAGTACACTTGATATTTAATGGAATAGTAGTGTCATCCTCATCCACTTCACGTGTTGCCCACCATTCTAAATCTAACCCTTCTTTACCACATCCCATATCACAAACACTATCAATGCTTTCCATAAAATCAGGATATGCATATAGTAATTCAAGTGTTTCTAAACTATGTTCATGACTTTCTTGCTCTGAACTAAATCCCATTAATTAACTCCAATACAAGTTCATGTTTTCTTAATCTATGCATAGATACGAGATTATTTAATAATTGTGTATTTTTACTTATGCGATTCCACAAATTACCCCTCAAAACATTCATATCATGAATAGAATACTCATTACACAATCGCTCAAGTTCACCAACAATCATTTCCATACGTACATTTTCATCGTACATATCGTCGTACCCATGGTCAATAATGTCATCAAATACATCAAACCCCAAATCACGAACTGCTTGAACTGTTTTTGGAACAGAGAACCACATGGGCAGTTGCCTATATGCAAATGCTTTAAATGTTTTTTCAGTAAGAAATACTTCTCGCCAACTATCATCATCTGATTGTGAACTAGTTTCAGTGACAACATTTATTAAACATTGGAAAAAACTTACATCAGAATGATAATGCTGTTTCATATCATTATCGATTACACCATCAACTAATATCGGAACGGTATATGGATGTATCGCTTCTTTGAAGTCGGGTAACTCATTCAACCATTTGTTTGGTTGAGTTGCACAACTAATGATGTACTGCGAATCAGTGAATGTGTCGAGTAATTTCTTAGTGAATTTCAACCTACCAACTGATGCTCTTCGTTGCAATGAAATAAATTGTTTATTAAGTTTAACATCGTCCCACGAAATACCCAATGCATCCACATGTGATAAAAAATTACAATGCGCGACCATATGCTCAGGAAAACTTCGGTGCATGTACCGAAGTTTAGAGTTGATTGGAATGTTAAACAATACCCGAATCTCTAAGTTTGGATAGTCAGTACCGATTGCTGACAGCATTAGTTCAATATCATTAGTTCCAATACCCTCATTAACACAATCAAAAATACACAAATCATCAATTTGTACACCTTCACTAAGTATTTGGGAGTTGAATAGATGTAGAAAGTTTCCTTTCCTGATTATGTCAAAATCATTATCCCATACATTGTATATTGGGGTACCGTTGATATACCAAAACAGTGGTCTTGGTGATGGCATTTATACGACTACATCCTCCATACCTGCTGTGCGAAGTTTGACAATATGTCCTAATTGCCATTGTTTAGTATCTAATCCCTTCATGATACCCAACCAACGGTTTCTCAACAACGCGACCTCATTAATTAGTAATTCAAAATCAATCACTTCACTTTCCCCATCCGCGTACTTCTCCGCATCACGGCTACTTAATGAACGTTGGTATGCTTCTAAATATTTTTTGAAGTATTTTCGCCTGATGCGTCTTAACTCAATATTGAGAAATTCTAGTACTGCTTCGATTTCTTGTAATTGATAAAATCGATGCTCGGTAACACCAGGTAATTCCTTAATATTAGTTTCTACATGCCCACTAAGTCTCACTTCTTGCTTAGCATCATCTAATTGTTTATTGTAATATTCAATGAATGATGGAATATTCAATAAATTTTTCGTTACCTTAGAATACCACATACTATATACCAATCCATTTTAAAAAACTAGATGGGAATATTCCGAGTGATAATTTTGGGTTTCTTTTGGTAAACTCCAACAGAAATTCTTTTATCTGAATACGTTGGGCGTTGGTCGGTGTTGGGTGTATCGACGATACTATCATACGTTGTATGTCTGTGGGCAATTCCTTCGCATCATCTACTATACGATTCTTACTTTCTTGGTCAAGAACATATATAGCCATCATACTTGGGGTATATACCAAAGTAGTTCTAATGTCATAATTACCAAATAATTTATAAAAATCGGAAAAACCAAATATAGAAAGGTTTGATAATGTTGTATTAAAATCAAAATGGACATTATGTTCCTTTAAATAATTTATTTTCCCATCAAAGTCAGCCCACTTGAGCCCACTTCTGTTAAATTCTAAATTATCGTGTATATTTTCTGCACTAATTCGTATAGTAACATTACCATTAATTTTTTTAATTTTATCAACATACCGCTTAAAACGATGCATACTAACCCCCAATCCAGTATATATAATAATTTTAGAACTTAATGACATTTTTATATTGTCTAATATTTCAAATAATCCATTATTAACAAATGGCTCCCCTCCGGAAATTATTAACTTATCAAGTGAGTGAGATATCTTGATAACTTCGGTCATTACGTATTGGTAATTTTCATTACTTTTAATTTCGTTTTGTTTCACCTTCGAAATATTTAGTTCACGTGATGTGATGGAATTGCGGTTAATCAAATCTATGGAAGCGTTACTATATGTATACTCCCCATTTTTTTTAATATCATTAAACCACGTTGAACTAAATTCCTTGCAACAATACGTGCACATTAAATTACAATCCTTACTTATCGTCAAATCAATCTTTTCTGGAGTAGTGAAAATATCAGTATGTGTTTTAACTTCCCCTCCCTGCCATATTCTAGGACTTTCGGCACCCTTATCCTCTGCCACCCAACAATTTTGCTCGCAACTAACATTCCTACCATTGTTCAGCATCATAGTACGTTCGGCAACATTTATATCATCATTAAATAATGAATTATTGGATTCACAATCTATATTGTGTGGAGTTGCTGCATGGCAATTATAAACAGTGTCTGAACTTAAATCTATCTTCAAAAACCTAAATTTATAATTGCAATAGTAATTTCGGGGTTTATCTGACATTACTAATATACATCAACTTCATCATCAAAATCCACATCGACCTCTACATCTATATAATCTAGTAATGCCTTTTTGATATCATCATTCGTTGTTATGTCGGCAATTTTTTCACCATCAATTCCATTCTCAATCAATAATGCCACAAAATCATCTGCAGCATCTTTGATGTCAACGATATGTTCTTGTAGTACTTCCCATATTTCTAATTGTAATTCAAGACTCACTTTCTAACTCCTCTGATAAATCTTTTTCAACTTCCATTGCTTCGATGTTTTCAGTTGTTGGTTTAGCATCGATATCATCATAGATTGCCTCATCTTCCGCACTGATGTCTGCCATCAATGTGTCTAATGCACCATCCGTATTCTTTTCCCATGCTTTTCGGAACATAAGAATTTCTTCACCTTCTTCTGCACCTTTAGGTAGATACTTTAAACGGTTACCTTGCTTGGTAAGTAAACCTTGTTTCTCTGCTAAGTCTGTCAATCCACTGTACGGGTTCATTCCTGTTTCATACGGAATTTTAACTTGTACTGCTTCGAATGGCTTAGCATAACGTGTTTTCATTACCTTACACGCCGCTCTAATACCCTTAACATCTGTTACTTTGTTGCCGTCCGCATCTTCTTTTAGTTTCAGTTTACGCATAGCAACTACAATGGATGAGGCGTAAATAAAGCCTTGTCCGCCACTAATCTTATCATCTGGGTCAAACATATCCTGCGATGCATAAGTGTGATTGGTAGCAATAATACCAACGTTGTAGGCACCAATCATGTTAACTGTGTTACGTACCAATGATGTCAACGCTTTGGGCTTACGTCCTAAGTCACCTTTCATGTCACCTGCTTCAAACTGTTTAACATCAGTTGGTGTTAATAACATACCCAACGAATCAATTACAAATAGTACCTTCGGTCTATCTTCTTCTGCCATTGCTTTGTAGTCAATCATGAACGTACTAATAGTCTTAGCAACATCATCAATCATACATAAACTAAGTTTTAATAATTTAGCAGGGTCTGTATCAACACCAAGTGCTTGTAACCATGATTCATCTAGTGCATTCTCTGAGTCAATTAGCACAACAAAAATATCTTGTTCTTGTGCATTCTTAATGATATTCCCTGATGCAAAGTACGACTTACCTGCACCAGACTCACCTGCAAATACAGTTACTTTACCTAGTGGAACACCCTTATTAAAGTCACCCGATATAAGATAATTCAATGCGTAATTACCTGTTGAAATCCAATCAGTTGGGTCATGAAATCCGATTGATAATCCATCAATTGATTTTGTTATACTTTTTCTAAATTTACTTACGTCAAATGGTTTTCCCATTATTTTCTCCTTGTTATGTTATATATGTAATGCAATATACTTTTCCCAATACGTGCTAACTAATTCATCGTTATAATCATCAAATTTTAGATATTGGTACAATTGTCTTATGTTGCTTAGTAGTTTATTCTTATCAAATATACACGAATCTACATCAAATGCATAATTCGATACACTAGGATAATATTGTTCTATTTCAGATAATATATTTGGCGAATATCGTTTATCCATATTAGTAACGTTATAACCAACCTTCTCGAATTCTTCCCAACTTGGCCAACTAATCCCTTTAAGTATATTATACTTTTCTACACATTCATTTGCATTTTAATATTCCTAGTTCCTTTCTTTTTCCATGCTATACTTTGGAACTTTCTGTAATTAACCAAAGATATAACAGTTGCGTCTTTCCAAAATTTTAACATAGCATCAACACTACCCAATGAATGCGCAGTCATAGTAAACCTAAAACTACTATTGGCTAAGAACATCGTTTCGTCGTTTGGTTCACCATCATTTCCTTGCTGCCACTCTGCAAACGAATGTCCGTACATAGCACTATCCCCAAACTCATATAATGCTACCCAATTTTTCATATTCTGATTTTTATTTGGCAATATACTTATTATCTTTTGCAAACGATACTCATAATCCAATGAATGCTCTGTTAAATAACCAACGGAGTCTTTATCCATAATCATACAATTCTTGCTCAATGCTAAGCAATTAGATATAAATTTACCACCAGCATACGCAGGAAAGTGCATTATGATGCAATTATTAGTTTTCATATTTCTTTAAATGCTCCATGTATCGTTTACTAAAATAGTGGTCGTAGTTATACTCTATCGTGTCATACTCCATTAAATATAAATCATGCCAATCAGCAGTGGATAATGCATCGAATTTACGGACTGTTTCCAGTAACTTAACTAATCTTTCCACTGGATTTAGAATATCATCAAATGAATAATCGAATATCTTATCATAACGTTTAAATCCATAATAAGACGTTATGTGTTCATGCCATTTTGGTTGTCCGTATGTTAAAAATAACCCACGTGTGACCACACTATACAAAAACTTCTCTGTTATGAATGGATAATAACTTGTGGCCATTGTTTCGCTAACAACATGAATAAAACTCCCCGTTAGTTCACCTTCCAAATTATAGATGTTTGTTGGGTGGTTGTACTGCACATGACCATGTGAATACACGTTATTTAAAAACGTAGTGTCGTCTGTTAAAAACTTCATATACAACTGTTGCTGTACCTTGGACAAGTCTAGGTTAGATAAGTGTCCATCTATGTGTTCTTTGGTGTATTTAAAGTTTTTAGTAGAATAGTTATCATTGAATAACCCAAACTTACGCAATGCAGAGGTTAACAACTGTCTACTAACATGCCCTGACCCATTAAAACTGCATAACAGGTTCTTGAACGACACCTTTGGATGCACCCTGTACGGATGAAAATGACACAAATTTAATTCATCCTGTAATACACTAGAAAAACGTATATCCAACATGGGCACCTTACTTAATATATCGTTTGATAAAATCTGATGGTAAGTCACGAGAATGTTTTTATTATAGTCATTAGCCTCACTCAACACCCTGCTAGTATTGTTTTTGCTAAACCCTTCCAAGTGATCAGTAAATGTAACCTCAGATGGAATAGTTGCATCCAATGTATAAGGCGCGGTAATTATCATATTTGTCTAGACCACCAGATAACGTGCATTTGTGATACCAGTAATGGATTAAACCCACTAATGCCGTAGTGTTCAAATATTTCGGACATGCAATTAACAAAACGCTTTGTATCAAATAAGTCAGACAAATTAATGAAATAATTATTCAATTTCATTTTCCGATCAAACTCCTCGAAGTTTTTGTAATTTTTATACCATTCATTAGTATGATTATTAATGATATACTTTTCATATAATTCATCTTTCTCTGCGATATTAAATTTGTATTTGTTCTTAAACTTTAATATCATGGGCAAACTTTTGAAACTACACAAGTTCGGGGTATCTTGTATATAATAAATACTTCCATTCTCATCATCCACATAAAAATGCTTATTCCAAAGCGTTTGGCGTAGCCATTCCTGGTCCTTATCATCAACAAGTACAGTTACTACATCGGCACCTTCTGCAAAACGTGGGACATTGGGTTTATTAAAGATAAGATTGCATTTTTGTTTACTGTCAATAAGTGACAGAAGGGATGTGTCATTTACCTCCCTTGCGTGTGTAAGAAACTCATGCAGAGTAACTTCATTGCCACGTGGATAACTACTACTATATAAGTCCGTATTATACGGTGCGATAGGTTCGCTTAACATGTGGTACTTCGGATTAATAGGGAAACTTCTTTTAGTGTACTCCCTTACTAATTCCTCGAATTCTGGTGTTTTTTTTGATTGTTGTACTGTTGCAGACCAATGACTTATATCATCACTAGTCTGCAGTACAGAACTTATGAATTTCCCGCCAGCGCCATGCGTAAACCTCACTATTACGAAATTCAGCACACCGTTTACGCGTTCTGTCTTGCTCTGATTTGTGCAAGAATGTCAGCAGCCTTGTCGTTAGACGCAGGTGCAGTAACAGCAGGTTCAGTAATAACTTCTGTTGCTCCCGATGGAGTTTCAAACGGAGAGTCACCTACAGTAGATACATCTGCTACAGGAGTCACTACATTTACTGAACCTTCAGGCTTATCAACACCCCATGGACGGTAATAGTTACCCCATTTTTCAACGTCGTACTGTTGACCATCCACACTTGCTTCAAACATTTCATGAATAATCTTCAATGTGTTTGCATCAGGTTTCGGCGGTAAAAATCCCTTTAAATCATTCAATCCGAACGTTTCAATTGATTTGGATTCATCTTCTGTTAATGCAGTTTCTTTCCTTGACCACGTACTTGTACCATAATTAGCATATTGTCCCTTTTGTATCTTGACAATACGGAAATCCAATCCCTTAGTATAATCAGTCGGTAATTCTTCCATCTCGGGGTCCATAAGACTTGCCTTGATAATACTAAAGATAGATGGACTAATCATAAACTTACGAATTGGGTTTTCTGGTGCATTGTCCTCATTCATAGGGTCTTGATGCACAAACCCTTGAAATACGTACGTGCGTTTCTTCCAATATTTACGAGCCATATCTTCCATTGATGCATCTTTAAACCACGGTGATACTTCTGCTAATATTGGACAAGGCACATTACCTTCATACATGTCCATACATGGTACTTGAACTGTTGTTTCATTATTACTACCACCACCTTTAATTCCAGCAAATGGCAATTTAATCATTGCACGCTCTGCCCAAAAGAATGGATTTTCTGAATTACCATCTGGTAAAAATCGTACAATTGCTGTTGAACCTTCGGCAATATTCCAATGTGGGTAAACTAATCCACCTTTATTGGTATTTGATGATTTGTTGTCTTGTGCTACTAGACGAGCACGGATATCTGCTAAAGACATTTTTCTTTCTCCTATATAATAACCTTTTCATTTAACTAAAAAACTAATACCCTTCTCGAATATTAGAATACGCTTATCTAACATAAGCGGTTTATTTATGATTTTTTGTACTTTCGTATTTTTAAATCAGTCGTTATTATATGTTAAAAAAAATAACATATCTATGTAAATAACCTAAATCGTTCTTTCGGTTAAATTAAATCAGATGCGTTTTGAATTCCTTGTACTTCTGCTTGGTGGTCTTCGCCATCCTCGATATCAATTATAATAGATTTCATGTCATTATCCATCTCATTGGATACCAATCCATAATCCTTCATCCAATTGACAATAGCGAATCTGGCATCTGCTTCTGGGTCATCTCTTGCTAAATCACCGAGATTATCAAACAAGGAATCATCGCCAATAATGTCATAAAGAACTTCGGTTGCATTAGTAGCATCGACCCCAACTGGAAGTTCTTTACTTAATATTTCTTTCAATCTATCCAATGCTTCGGGAGAATCAGGTATCGCCCACGTTCCTTCTGTAATATTATTTGCCCAACTTTCAAACATTGCTAATTCTCTCATGGTACTGTTCTCCACATTTGATGATTCACTTATTTCTGTTTTATGTGCACGGTATTCTGAAATTAGATTAGCAAGTACAGGTAATACGTCATTGACCCTATCATCTGATGCTCCTTCTGGAATTAATAAATTACGCACTTTCTCGATTATTTGTTCACTTTCTTCATTAATAACTGATGGTGACCAAGATTCAGTATATTTCTTGTAACCACGAATACCACTCATTAATTTGATGTTCTTTTTTAACTTTTTATTATTATGCTTACACGCTTCAACAATCTTAGTCGATGCTTCACTTTCATTGATTGTTTTGACACGCAGGAAACTTCCCAACGTGTTTATGTTATTGATTGTCTCTGTAATGTGAATACCAAATACATCATATGGGGTATTACCTTCCGAAACATGTCTTGCCATTGCTCTTGCGCCAGCAATACTCTTAAATGGTAACTTAAACCGCTCACCATC
>Ga0233446_1000786_pt1 | contig 28485 bp, 30 predicted proteins | sample SI_124_October20_4_FD_182780 | JGI IMG/M metagenome (GOLD analysis project Ga0233446, IMG submission 182780) | Seawater microbial communities from Saanich Inlet, British Columbia, Canada - SI_124_October2016_120_MG | ecosystem: Environmental > Aquatic > Marine > Inlet | place: Canada: British...
TTCACCATGTATGGGAGTAGAATGTAAATATAAAAATGTATATCAAGATTGTAGAGTTTATATTATTGATTCATATTTGGTATTTTATTCAGTAAAAGAAGATCATATAATCATTAGAAGAGTTTTATGGAAAATAATATAAATAAAATCATGATTGATAAAAATAGTGTAGTAACTTATAATAATGGTGAAATAGAATTAAAAGTTTCTATTGATAACAATAAAGAAACCATTTGGCTAACTCAAAAACAAATTGTATCGTTATTTGAAAAAAATCAAAGTGTTATAAGCCGACATATTAATAATATTTTTAAAGATGGTGAAGTAGATGACAAAAGCAATATGCAAAAAATGCATATTGCAAATTCTGACAAACCAGTAAATTTTTACAGTCTTGATATAATTTTAGCTATTGGTTATAGAACAAATTCTAAAAAAGCAATAGAATTTAGAAAATGGGCTACAAAAGTTTTAAAAGAATATATTGTAAATGGTTATGCAATAAATAGTGAAAAAATTACAATTGATAGATTTTTACACCTTGAAAATGATATGAATAATTTAAAACAAAAAGTAAATAATATTAACAACTTGATAGATTCCAATAAGCTAGAAATAAAGCAAGGTATATTTTACAATGGACAAATCTATGACGCATACGCTTTTACAAATGATTTGTTAAAAAGTGCTAAAAAGGATATAGTTTTAGTTGATAACTACATAGATGACACAGTTTTAACACTTTTTAGTAAGTATGAAAAATTACACTTTACTATTGTCTCAAAGTCAATAAATAAACAATCAAAGCTTGATATAAGTAAGTATAATCAACAGTACAATAATCTAACAATAAAAACTTCAAATAATTTTCACGATAGATTTTTACTTATAGACAATAAAGAATCTTATCATTTAGGAGCAAGTTTAAAAGACTTAGGTAAAAAAGTATTTGGATTTAGTAAAATGGACATAAGCTTATTTGAGATAATGAAAAAATTAGAGGAAAATAAATAATGACAAACAATAACTATGAAAAAGTAAAAGAGCAACTATTAAAAGAACCAAAGACATGGCTAGTGACAGGTGTAGCTGGTTTTATTGGTTCAAATTTAGCCGAAACACTTTTAAAGTTAAATCAAAAAGTAATATCATTAGATAACTTTGCTACAGGTCATAGATATAACCTTGATCATATTAAATCTTCAGTAACTGCAGCTCAATGGGAAAACTTTACTTTTGTAGAGGGTGATATTACAAACTATGATACATGTAAATCAATCACAAAAGATGTAGATATAGTATTAAATCAAGCAGCATTAGGTTCAGTACCAAGATCTATAGACAATCCTGTAGTTTCAAATGCTTCAAATGTAACAGGCTTTTTAAATATGCTAACAGCATCAAAAGACAATGGAGTGAAAAGATTTGTATATGCTTCATCTTCTTCAGTTTATGGAGATTCACAAGAATTACCAAAAGTAGAAGAGAGAACTGGAAATTTATTATCTCCTTATGCTGTTACAAAATATGTAAATGAGCTTTATATGGGAGTATTTCATAAGTGTTATGGATTTGAGTCTATTGGACTTAGATATTTTAATGTATTTGGAAAAAGACAAGACCCAAATGGTGCATATGCAGCAGTGATGCCAAAATGGATAGGTCAAATACTAAATGGTGAAGATTTATATATAAATGGAGATGGTGAGACAAGTAGAGACTTTACATATATAGACAATGTAGTGCAAGCAAATATAATGGCAGGAGTTACAAGCAATCCAAATGCTTTTGGAAAAGCATACAATACAGCAGCAGGTGGTAGAGAAACACTAAATAATCTATATAAAGCAATTGTAAATGGATTAAAAATAACATTACCATCTTTAGATATAAAAGAACCAATCTATAGAGATTTTAGAGCTGGAGATATACGACACTCAAATGCAAATATAGATAGTGCTAAAGAGCTTTTAGGATATGAACCGACTCATACACTAGAGCAAGGTTTAGTAGAGTCTATACAATGGTATATAAATGATATAAAAGGAAACAAATAATGAATAATGATAAAATTTGTATAATAGGTTTAGGATATGTAGGGCTACCTTTAGCACATGCTTTTAGTAGCAAATATCAAGTAGTAGGATTAGATATCTATCAAACAAGAATAGATGAACTAAACAAAGCTTATGATAGAACATTAGAATTAAATGAAACTCAATTGCAAGAAGCACTTGATAATGATATAAAATTTACAGCAAATATAGATGATATAAAAGATTGTAATATTTATATAGTTACAGTACCAACTCCAATAGATAAAAATAAAAGACCAGACCTAACACCTCTTATAAAAGCTAGTGAAACGATAGGAAAAGCACTTAAAAAAGATGATATTGTTATCTATGAATCTACAGTATACCCAGGTGCTACAGAAGAAGAATGTGTACCTGTACTTGAAAAGTTTTCTAAGTTAAAATTTAATGAAGACTTTTTCTGTGGATATAGCCCTGAACGAATTAATCCAGGAGATAAAGAACATACAGTTACAAAGATACTAAAAGTTACAGCAGGTAGTACACTTGAGATTGGTAAAAAAGTAGATGAACTATATGCTAGTATCATCACAGCAGGTACTCACCTAGCACCTACTATTAAAGTAGCAGAAGCAGCAAAAGTTATAGAAAACTCTCAAAGAGATATAAATATAGCATTTGTAAATGAACTTGCTATTATATTTAATAAACTTGACATAGATACAAATGCAGTATTAGAAGCTGCAGGGACAAAATGGAACTTTTTACCATTTAAGCCAGGTCTTGTAGGTGGTCATTGTATAGGTGTAGATCCATATTATCTTACTCACAAAGCTCAACAAGTAGGATACAATCCAGAGATTATATTAGCAGGTAGAAGACTTAATGACAACATGGGTATCTATGTAGCAAATCAAGTAATAAAACTTATGATTAAAAAAGGTCATAAGATAGAAGGTGCAAAAGTATTGGTACTTGGTATTACTTTTAAAGAGAACTGTCCAGATATACGAAATAGTAGAGTTATAGATGTGATAGAAGAGCTTAAAGAATTTGGTTGTGATATAACTGTATCTGATTATTGGGCTGATGCTGATGAAGTTAAAAAAGAATATAATCTAAGTCTTAAAAATGATGTAAATTATGATGATTATAAAGCAGTAGTTTTAGCTGTTGCTCATGATAAGTTTAGAGATATTAAATTGGATAATGATAATCAAATAGTTTATGATATTAAATCTATTTTAGATAAATCAGATGGGAGATTATAAATTTGAGAAAAGTATTATTAGTATTTGGTACAAGACCAGAAGCTATAAAAATGGCACCTCTTGTAAAAGAGTTTCAAAAAGACACTATTAACTTTGAAACTAAAGTATGTGTAACAGCACAACATAGAGAGATGCTAGATCAAGTATTAGATTTATTTGATATAGTTCCTGATTATGATTTAAATCTTATGAAACCTGGACAAGATTTATATGATATTACATCAAATGTATTACTTGGCATGAAGGATGTATTAAATGATTTTAAACCTGATGTTGTTCTAGTTCATGGAGATACTACAACTACTTCAGCTACTTCATTATCAGCATTTTATCAACAAATTAAGATAGGTCATATTGAAGCTGGTCTTCGTACTGGAGATTTATCAAGCCCTTTTCCAGAGGAAGCAAATAGACAGATAACTGGAGTATTAGCAAATTATCATTTTGCTCCTACATCTACATCGCAGGACAATCTTCTTAAAGAAAATAAAAATACAGATAGTGTAGTGATAACTGGAAATACAGTAATAGATGCATTATTTTTAGCACTCGATAAAATAAAAAATAATACATATTTAGAAGCTGAAATAAAAGAAAAGATATTTAATTTAAATTATGATGTAAGAGATGATAAAAAGATTATATTAGTTACTGGACATAGAAGAGAAAATCATGGTCAAGGATTTATAAATATTTGTGAAGCCTTAAAAACTATCGCACTTCACAACAAAGATATTGATATAGTTTATCCAGTACATTTAAATCCAAATGTTAAAAAGCCAGTATATGAGATACTTTCAGATATTCCCAATATATATTTAATAGAACCATTACAATATGAACAATTTATATATATAATGGATAAATCATATTTTATTATCACAGATAGTGGCGGAGTACAAGAGGAAGCACCAAGTTTAGGTAAGCCTGTATTAGTTATGCGAGATACCACAGAACGTCCAGAAGCACTTAAAGCTGGTACAGTTAAACTAGTAGGTACAAATACTCAAAAGATATTAGAAGAAGCTCAAAAGTTAATCGATGATAAAATAGAATATGAAAAGATGAGTAAATCTCATAATCCATATGGTGATGGAAAATCATGCAAAAGAATAGTAAGATTTTTAAAGGATACTAAATAATGTATAATCAAAAAATATGTGTAATAGGTCTAGGATATATAGGACTACCAACAGCAGCACTTCTTGCAAATAGAGGTTATGATGTGCATGGTGTAGATGTAGTTCAAAGTACAGTAGATATTATAAATCGTGGTGAGATACATATAGTTGAGCCAGAGCTTGATACTTTTGTAAAAGCAGCAGTAAATAGTGGTAAACTAAAAGCTGATTTGAAACCTTGTGAAGCCGATGTATTTATATTAGCTGTTCCTACTCCTTTTCATGAAGGATTTGTACCAAATATTGACTATATAGTTAGTGCAACACAAGATATAGCCCCTTATGTAAAAGAAAATGATATTGTTATATTAGAATCAACTTCACCAGTAGGAACTACAGATAAAGTTGAAGAAGTATTAAAAGAAAATGGTGTTGATACATCTAAACTTTTTATAGCACATTGTCCAGAAAGAGTACTTCCTGGTCAAATCATGAGAGAGCTAGTAGAAAATGATAGAATTGTAGGTGGTACTACTGCCCAAGCAACTGCTAAAACAGTAGAATTTTATAAAACTTTTGTAAGTGGTGAAGTATTAAGTACAGATGCTAGAACAGCAGAGATGGCAAAACTTACTGAAAATAGTTTTAGAGATACAAATATAGCATTTGCAAATGAACTTTCAATTCTTTGTGATAAATTTGATATAGATGTATGGGAACTTATAAAACTTACCAATAGACACCCAAGAGTAAATGTACTTCAGCCAGGTGCTGGAGTTGGTGGTCATTGTATAGCTGTTGATCCTTGGTTTATTGTTCATGCAGGTGGAGATGATGCTAAGATTATAAGAACAGCACGAGAAGTGAATACTTACAAAACGGAATGGGCAATAGAAAAGATAAAAAATGAAGCTTTAGTTTTTGAAAAAGAAAATGGAAGAAAAGCTAAAATTGCTTGCATGGGATTATCATTTAAACCAAATATTGATGATTTAAGAGAATCACCTGCTTTGTATATAACTAAAAGACTCATGGCCGATAGATTAGATGTCTTAGCTGTTGAACCAAATATAGAAAGTTTTAAGGATTTTGAAATAGTATATTATAAAAAAGCATTAGAAACAGCAGATATAATTACTTTTTTAGTAGGTCATGATGAGTTCAAAGGATTGGATATTCAGACTAATTTAGATTTTTGTGGGGTATTAAATTAATATGAAAGGTATAATATTAGCAGGAGGATCAGGTACAAGACTGTACCCTATAACAAAATCAATAAGTAAACAACTATTACCAATATATGATAAACCGATGATTTATTATCCACTATCTGTTTTAATGCTTGCAGGTATAAAAGAAGTATTAATTATCTCTACACCTCAGGATATTGGAAAGTTTGAAGAACTGTTGGGCGATGGTGGTGACTGGGGTATATCTTTAGAATACAAAATTCAACCATCTCCTGATGGGCTTGCACAAGCATTTATTTTAGGGGAAGGATTTATAGGCAGTGATAATGTAGCTTTAGTATTAGGTGATAATATTTTTTATGGTCATGGATTTACTCCATTACTTAGAAATGCTTCAAATAATAAAGAGGGGGCAGTAGTATTTGGATATCAAGTAAATGATCCAGAAAGATTTGGGGTAGTTGAATTTGATAAAAATAAAAAAGCTATAAGTATAGAAGAAAAACCAACTAAACCAAAATCAAATTTTGCAGTAACTGGACTTTATTTTTATGATAATGATGTAATAGAAATAGCAAAAAATGTTAAACCATCTCATAGAGGTGAACTTGAAATAACATCAATAAATGAAGAGTATTTAAAAAGAGATAAGTTAAAAGTTGAACTTTTAGGTCGTGGATTTGCTTGGTTAGATACTGGTACTCACGATAGTCTTATAGAAGCAGGTCAATTTGTACAAACTATAGAGCATAGACAAGGATATAAAATAGCTTGTCTTGAAGAAATAGCTTATAATAATGGCTGGATAGACAAACAAAAAGTTTTAGAAATTGCAGAGCCATTAAGTAAAAATGGATATGGACAATATCTTAAAAAATTGGTTGAAAATGACTAATAAAAATATATTAGTTACAGGATGTGCAGGATTTATAGGTAGTAATTTTATACCATATTTTTTAGATAAATATCCAAATTACAATATTATAAATCTTGATTTATTGACTTATGCAGGTGATTTAGAAAACCTTAAAGAGTGTGAATCTAATCCTAACTATACATTTATCAAAGGTGATATTTGCAATCGTGAATTAGTAGAGTCTATATTTACTAAATATGATATTAAAGGCGTGATACATTTTGCAGCAGAGTCACATGTAGATAATAGTATTAAAAATCCTGATATATTTATTCAAACAAATATAAATGGTACTTTTACTTTAGTTGATGTTGCTAAGAAATATTGGATAGATAAACCTTTTAATTATAAAGAAGAGTATAAAGATTGTCGTTTTCATCATATAAGTACAGATGAAGTGTATGGAACTCTAAATGAAACTGATTTATTCACAGAAAAGACTCCTTATGCTCCAAATTCTCCATATTCTGCTTCAAAAGCTAGTAGTGATATGATAGTTAGAAGTTATCAAGAAACTTATGGATTAAATACTGTTATAACAAATTGTTCAAATAATTATGGACCAAAACAACATGATGAAAAACTAATACCTACTATTATTCGTAAATGTTTAGCTGGTGAGTCTATCCCTATTTATGGAGATGGTAAAAATATTAGAGATTGGCTATATGTACTTGACCACTGTAAAGGTATAGATTTAGTTTATCATGCAGGATTAGAATCAAATGTATATAATATTGGTGGAAAAAATGAAAGAACAAATTTACAAATTGTAGATACTATCTGTATTATTCTTGATGAAAAAGTACCTAGAAGTGAAAGCTATAAAGAACTTATAACTTTTGTAGAAGATAGAGCAGGACATGATAGAAGATATGCTATTGATGCTACTAAGCTAGAAGATACACTTGGTTGGAAAGCTGATGAAGATTTTGATAGTGGAATTGTTAAGACCATTGAGTGGTACTTGGAGAAGTATTTATGTTAATAGGTAAAGGAATGATTGCAAATATTTTCAGCTCTTATAAGAATGATGATAATATATTAATATTTGCCTCAGGGGTTTCTAATTCTAATGAAAAGAATAAGCAAGAATTTTTAAGAGAAAAGAATTTAATTAATACTTATTTAGAACAATACCCAGATATGTTATTTATTTATTTTAGCAGTTGTAGTCTTGAGGATAATGAATTAAAAAATACACATTATCATTTGCATAAAAAAGATATGGAAGTACTTATTATAAATCATGCAAAGAATTATTTAATTTTTAGATTACCTAATATTATAGGTTATTCTGGTAATGAAAATAATATTATTAACTTTTTCTTCAATACAATTATCAATTATCAAGAATTTACAGTATGGGAAAATGCTACAAGAAATATTGTAGATATTGATGATATGTATAAAGTCATTAAGTATACTATTGAAAATGGTATATTTAATAATAAAGTTATAAATATTGCATATAATAATAATATTAAAATTATTGATTTAGTTAATATAATTGAAGAGATATTAGATAAAAAAGCAAATTATAAAAAAATTGATAAAGGTTTTGATATGAAAATTGATAATTCTTTAATACAACCTATACTCAAAAATTTATCTATAGGGCAACCAAAATTAAGTATTTTAATTAATAAATATAAAGGAAAGTTATGAAATTATCAATAGTAATACCTGTATATAATAGTCATAGTATATTAGAAGAGCTTTTAATTCAAATTAATGCAAATGTATGTTTTGTAAAAGAGTTTGAATTGATTTTAGTAAATGATTGTAGTCCTGATAATAGTTGGAGTATTATTTCAAAATTATGTGAAGAATATTCTTTCTTAAAAGGTATCAATCTTAGGAAAAATAGTGGACAGCATAATGCAATTATGGCAGGATTAAATCATGCAAGTGGAGATGTTGTTATAATGATGGATGATGATTTACAACATTCTCCAAAGTATATTGAAGAGTTATATATAAACATAATGCAAGGTAATGATGTTTGTTATACAAAATTTAATACCAAAAAGCATAAAGGATGGAAAATAATAGGAAGTAAATTTAATGATTATATAGCAAATATATTATTAAAAAAACCTAAGGGTTTATACATGTCATCATTTAAAGCTGTATCTAAAGATATTAAAAATGAAATAATTAAGTATAATGGACCATATGCCTATATTGATGGTCTTATACTATCAGTAACAAATAATATTAATACAATTAATGTTGAACATCATCAACGATATAATGGTGAAGGCAATTACACATTAATAAGTTCTATATCTTTATGGGCAAAGATGGCGACTGGCTTTTCTATATTACCACTAAGAATAGCTACATATGTGGGTGGAATAATTTCTTTCTTTTCATTTCTTCTTTTAGTATTATTTATAGTACAAAAGTTTGTTTATGATGCAATGCCAGATGGATGGACAAGTATTATTGTATTGATATTATTTTTTGGTGGTGTTCAATTATTATCTATTGGTATAATCGGTGAATATATTGGAAGAATACATTTAAATTTAAATAAAAAAGCACAATATATAATAAAGGAAAAAATTTAATGCTACATAATCTATATGAAAAAAATATCAAATTAATTCAATATTCTTTTTTTGGAGGGTTAGGTGTTTTATCTGATATAAGTATATATTCTTTTTTAATATACTTAAATATTAATTATCAATTTGCAAATGCAAGTGGATATTTAGTCGGTACAATTATTAGTTTTTTTCTTAACAGGCACTATACCTTTAAATTAAAAGATAAGATATTATCTAGAATATTAAAGTTTTTTTCAGTTGCTTTTGCTGGTTATTTAGTTTCTGTTTTATTACTTTATATTTTCATTGAAAATCTTATGATAGATGAAATTATATCAAAATTATTAACATTATTTTTTGTTTTAATTATTCAATTTACATTAAATAAGAAATTTACATTCAAGGAATCAAAATGAAATCTATTGCAATAGTTGGTGCTGGAGTATCAGGTTTAACATTAGCGTATAGGTTAGTTAAAAATAACTATAAAGTAACATTGTACGAACAAAATAATGAAGTAGGTGGTCAACTTTATGCTTTTCCTATAGAAGGACAAAATACAGATATTTATTATCATCATACATTTATGTCAGACCATAATCTAATAGAATTATGTAAAGAACTAAATATATATGATAAATTACAGTGGCTTGATACTTCTATGGCATATTATACTGAGCAAAAATTATTTGCATTTGGTACACCATTTGATTTATTAAAATTTTCTCCATTAAACTTTGTTAATAAAGTAAAATTTGTAATATCTATTTTAAGATTACAAAATATGTCAAAAATTGAAGAAGTTGAAAAGTATACGGCAAAAGAATGGTTTGAAAAAAATGGGTACTACAAAATTTGGGAAATTATTTGGGAACCACTTTTTAAATTGAAATTTGCAGAAATAGCGGATGATATATCACTTGTTTGGCTTTGGGATAAATTAATTAAAAGAGGAAAATCAAGAAGTGGTAGTAAAGAACAATTATGTTATATGGAAGATAGTTTTTATACACTTGCTATATCATTAAAAGAGAATATAGAAAAACTAGGCGGTAAGATAATACTAAATACAAAAGTAAATAGTATTATAAATGAAAATAATAAATTTAAAGTTTATACGGATGATAATATCATAGATGTTGATACTGTTGTATCAACTTTATCTACAAAAAATCATAAACAACTTTATAATTTTAGTGATACATACAATCAATATCTCGGTAAGTATAAATATCAAAGTGCAATATGTGCATTATTAGTTTTAGAAAATAATTTTTCAGACTTTTATTGGACAAATGTGGGAGATTATAACTTGCCATTTGGTGGTGTTATAGAGCATACTAATTTTGTCAGTAAAAATAATTATAATGGAAAAACAATATTATATTTATCAAGATATTTAAATAAAGATAATGAGTTTTATATGCAAAGTGATGATGATATTTTAAACGAATTTTATAATGGATTAAAAATAATTAATAGCTCTTTCAATACTAGTGATATTATTGAATCATATATTTTTAAACAAGATGATGCACAACCTATTGTTACTAAGGGATATGAAGTACCAAGAAGAACAACAGAAATCGATAATTTATATTGGATATCTACACATCATGTTTATCCACATGATAGAGGAATTGAATATGGAATTGAAGAAGCCAATAATTTATATGAATATATTAAGGATAATAATGAATAAAGATAAAATATCTTATTATTTTATATTAATATTAACATTTTCAGCCTATATATTATTGACTATACCACATATAGATACTGGAAATTATCCAGAATTTAAATTCCTAATAATTGGACTTGCTCCAATTGTATTATTTATTTTGTATAAAGCATCAAAATATATTATTGATATAAATATATGGCTTATTTCATTATCGGCATTTTGTATATACATGTTTTGGGGAATATATGCAAGTCCTATTCCGTATTCTGATTTTTTAGATTTTTATACTCATAGTGTACAATTGGCTATAAATGGTGATATAAAAACTCTTTATGATACAAAATCACCAGGTACTATAGTTTACTATGCACTGTTTGTCGCTCTTTTTGGTAAAAGCCACTATGTTTTTTATATCGCATCGTCATTAATATGGGCGTTACAAATCCCTTTAATATATACAATACTTGATAATTTCAAAATAGAAAAAAATAGAAAAAAATTTATTACATTATTATATGCTTTTTATCCAGGTACAATCTTTTACGCAACTGTTATTAGTTCAGAATCTGTATTTCTTTTTTTACTACTACTGAGTTTATATTATATATCTAAAGTATATAATGATAGTTTAAAATCTACAGATAGTATTGTTTTTGGATTAACTATGGGAGTATTTTTTCTGACAAGAAGTAGTGCATTATTATTTATTGCTACATTTTTTATCTATATCATCTTTAAAGAATATCGAAATAAGAAAAAATTATTATTATTATTTTTAAGTTTTAGCATGATAATATCAATGCAGTTATTTCTTAATATTAAATATGAAAATAAAGTTTCAATTGCAACTTCTCCATGGGGGCAATATGTATTTTTAAATGGTACAAACTATGAAACAAAAGGACAGTACAGTTCTTCTGATTTAATATTGGCTGGATTTATTGGGACAAATAAAGTTTCTATGGAGCAGGCTCAGAAAAATGCTATAACAATAGCAATTACTAGAATCAGTAATGATCCTTTAAAGTTTATCCAATTTGCTTTAACGGATAAAATAAATTCTTTATGGGGAACTGATACTCATAATATACGATGGAGTATAGGTGAATCACCAAGAAAAGAAGAGATTAGAAAACAAGTACTAGTAGGAATGGGTATACTGGATACAGTATTTTTTATGATTAAAGTTTGTGGATTATTATATCTAATAACTATATTGTTTAATTATAAGTACTATTACAAGGAACATAAAAATATATTAAATTTTATTATAATTATGGTTATACCTTTATTATTATTATCAGTACTGCATATTTTTATAGAAGTTCAAAGTAGGTATCATATGCCATTTATGCCATTTTTAATTATAATTACAGGAATGTTTATTTTTGAAATTGATCATATTTTAAAATATAGAATAAAAAGAGGATAACTAATGTTTAGTAAATTTAGAACACCAAATTGGCTTATAAAAAATTATTATAGAAATTCGGTTTTAAAGAATAAAAACATCTTCAAGGGAGTGATTTATGATTTTGGATGTGGTATTAAACCCTATAGAGATATATTGACGGAAAATTCTGAAAAATATATAGGAGTAGATTGGAATAATTCAATGCATGATAAGAAAATGGATATAAATGCTGATTTAAATAATATTATACCTATAAAAAATGAAGTAGCTGATGTTATTGTATCTTTTAATGTATTAGAACATATAAAGAATTATAATATATTTTTATCAGAAGCTACAAGAATATTGAAGAAGAATGGAACATTATTTATGATTATACCTTTTCAATGGCATCTACATGAGGAGCCTTATGATTATTCAAGATTTACAAAGTTTAAACTTGATTCATTACTAAAAGAATTGAAGTACAAAAAAATCAAGATTGATGAAGGCACTGGTTTTTGGGTTACATTTGTTATGAAGTTTAATTATCATACTGCTAGATATGTATATAAAAATAATATTCTTTCTTATTTCTTGAAAATATTTCTAATCCCATTATGGTTTATAGGACAAATATTAGCTCCCGTATTAGATAAATTGGATTATAATCCTAAAGAAACTTCATATTATATAGTTACGGCAAATAAATAATTGAAAGATAATTTTTCAAAAGCTATCTTATCTACTTCTGGATTTGGATTAATAAAAAGTATAATATTATTTATTACAAATTTAATATTAATAAAATTTATAGATCCTGCGTATTTTGGTTTGATGGCATTGACTATATCTCTTTTATTATTTTGCCAACTATTAATTGAAGTTGGTATAAATAGTTTTTTAGTGACTAGAAAAAAGATAGATAATAATATTTTATACATGATTAATACAGTTATTATTATTTTAATTTTAATGGTAAATTTAGTATTAGTTTTTTCTGGTAGTGTTATTGTAGAATTCTTTGGTGATGATAGATTAAATATTTTTATCCCATATGTTATAATTACTAATATTTTAATTGGATTATCTATACTTCCTACATCTAAACTTCAAATGAAACATAGTTTCTCAAGATTAGCAATTGTTGATTTTTATGGAATCATTATATCCTCTGTAGTATCGGTATCCTTAGCAATATATGGTTTTATTTTGTATGCCATAATTGCTAAAATATTTATACCTTATATAGTGAAATATATATTAATAAGAAGCGAAATAAAGTTAAAGTTTAAAAAACCTTCAAAAAGATTTTTAAATATATTAATGAATTATTCTAGAGGTATTATTGGCTTTAATTTAGTAAACTATTTTTCAAGAAATCTAGATAAAATTATTATTGCTAAATTACTTGATACATCAGTATTAGGTATTTATTATTTTGCATTGCAATTAGTAATGGTTCCTCTGCAATTAGTTAGTTCAAATATTGCAAAAATTTCTTTAGCCAAGATGACAAAATATAAGAATAATATAGATAAATACAAAGAATATTTATTTATAAATTTGAAAATATCTACAATAGTCTTATTTCCATTTTTGTTATTTATGAGTACTTTCTCAACTCAAATAGAAATACTAAATCCTAAATGGAGTGGAATAAGCTATATTGTTCCAATTTTATCTATAGCTGTGCTTATTCAATCTTTAGGAGTACAAAATGCCAATATATTTTATCATTTTAAAAAAAATGATCGTTTATTTATATTGGGAAGCTTTGCAATGATAATCTATTCTTTAGGATATTTAATTGGTGCTTATTATTCATTAAACTATTTGGTCTTAGGGTTAATTATTAGTAGTTTAATAGTGCTTTCTTTACAATTTTATTTTAGTTATTCAATTATATCTTTGTCCTATAGGGAATTTAATCATTCCTTATGGAGTGAGTTCTATATTGCTGTATTATATTTAAGTATTAATATATATATAGTTAATAGTTTTAGTCTATATATTGTTGTCTTTATACAGATATTTGTATTAGTAGTATATTATTTAACAGTATTCAATATAAATAAAAAAGATATAAATAAAATTAAAAAGGTTTTGATTTCATGAAAATTTTAATAATTGTAGCATGGATGCCTTATGACAAGAAACCATTTCATGCAGTTTGGATAATTGATAATTTAAAGGCATTGGATAGTGCTGGAATTGATTACGATCTTTTGCATATTGTCATAGATGATATGGATATTCATCAGAATAAGAGTCTTGAAAAAATATACGATAAAAAGTTAGAAAAAAATATTTATCGAATTACTTTTTCTTTTTCTGAAAGTATTAAAGAAAAAATAGATAGATTAAATTCTTTTTTTAATAGTAAAGAATTTACTAGGATAGTAGAGGGGAAAGATATTATACATTCTCATAATATAAATCCTATTGCTTTTTCATTAGTTAATAATACAAATAAACAAGTTGTTTTAACATCTCATTATACTGGTTTGAAAAGTGATATGAGATTTTGGAGATTTAAAAAATATTATAAAGAAACAATTAAAAAAGCAATACTTACTACATGTGTTAGTGAACCATATCAAAAATTAATGAATTCTTATAATTTTGACAAAAGAATAAGTGTAGTACATAATGCAATTGATATATTAAAATTTAAAAAAATTATAAAAAAAGAAAAAAGAAAGTATAAACTTATATCAATAGGCACATTTAGTAAAAGAAAAGGCACTGACATTTTAATAAAAGCTATTTCATTAATTGTGAAAAAAAATAATGATATTGATTTTCATATTACTATAATAGGTGGAACTGATTCAAATATGTTAGAATATAAGAATTTGGTTAAAAAAGAAAACTTAGAAGATTTTGTGGAACTTAAACATTATCAAACTAGGGAGTGGATTGAAAATAAATTATGTGAGTATGATCTGTTTATAGTTTCAAGTTTAGTTGAAACATTTAGTGTTGTAACTGTTGAAGCAATGGCCGCAGGATTACCAATACTAACTACAAAATGTAATGGACCAGAAAGTTTAATAAATGAGAAGATAGGGTTAGTTGTGAAAAAGAATTCTATTAAATCACTTTATACTGGATTGATGAAAATTATACCTAATATTGATATGTTTGATTCAGATTATATTCATAATTATGCATATAATAATTATTCAATAGAAAAAATTGGCTTGGAATGGAAAAAAATTTATGAAGAAATTTAATATATTATTAATTGATGAGAATTTTAATATTGGAGGAGGTGTACGTACTATACTTGATTCTCTTATAGAAAATTCAAAATTTATAAATTATTACTATTGGAATTTATCAAAAAAAGATTATAAAATGGAAGATATAAAACTCACCACTATTCATTCTGTATTAGCAAAATTTACTTATACAAAGTATATGAAAATAATTATACCCTTTTATACTATTTTCAATTTTTTTAAATTAAAAGATAAGATAGATTTAATCTATGTGCATCAACCCTACAGTCTTTTCTTAGGTTTTGTAATATCTAAAATATATAATAAAAAGTTAGTATATCATTGTCATGGTTTATCTGGAGAAGCTCAATATAATAAACTAAATATTTTATATAAATATTTTATTAAGAATGTGGAAAATATAATAGTAATTTCTAAATATGTAGAGAATCAAATTGTATGCGTAAATCAAAAAGCTTATATTCAATTGATTTATAACGGACTTCATGTTAATAGAGATAATAAGATAACTAAAATAGAGAAAGAATATGATTTTATATTTGTAGGTAGAATTAATAGATTTAAAGATCCTTATTCATTTATAAATGTATTGCAAAAAAATAACAATTTTAGCAAAGCTATTCTTGTAGGAAAGATTGAATCTGAATCTTATTTTTTTGATTTAAAAAATATTATAGATACTGATGAAAGGTTTGAGTATTTAGGTACACAAGAATATAAATCTACACAAAAGTTGATTGCTAAATCAAAATATATTATAGTTCCTAGTAATTGGGGAGAACCATTTGGAATGGTTGTATTGGAGGCATTTAAGAATAGAACACTTGTAATAGCAAGAAGGGACGGTGGATTAAGCGAAATCATTAAAAATGGATATGATGGATTTTTATACGATTCAAATGAAGAATTATTAAGTATATTAAATGATTTAGAAAAGGCTACTTATGATAATATAGTTAATAATGCATATGAAAAACTTATTCATAAATATTCAAATCAAAATATTAAATTAGAAAATAAATTATATGAAATAATGTCAGGAGCTTATAATGAATAATATATTATATGTTGCAGGAGCTAGAAGCTTTTATACAAAACACCCTATAAAAAAAATGAAAGGTGTTATGCAAGGAATAAAAGAGAATGGTAATACTGTTGATTTTATCGGTGGAGGTGACATTACTTTTAATAAAAAAATATCAACTGCAGCAGGGGGGAAAGGTATAACTAAAATTAGAAAAAAGAATTATTTTAATATTAGTGTATCAGAAATAATAGATACAATACATGATTTCTTCTTGTTTTTTATAGTCTTAAAGAAAATGATATTCAATAGTTATGATATTATTCTAGAAAGATCTAGTAGATTACATATTAGTACATTAATATTATCAAAGCTACTTGGAAAATATTATATTCTAGAGTGGAAAGATCATATAATTGATTATGACAACTCATTATTTATAAAATATGCAAAATTTATAGAAAAAATTAAAATAAAATTTGCGGATAAAATTATTGTAGAATCGAATGTTCTAAAAGAAGAAATTTCTCAAATAACAGATGGTCGTAAAATACAAGTTGCATATAATGCAGTTGAATTACCTGATATTTCTATTGAATCTATTATAAATAAATTTTCTAGCAATAAAAAACTACGAGTTGTATATGCAGGAGGTTTCACATTTTATCATAATATGGAGTTATTGGTAGAAGTAGCTCAAATATTATCTAAAAAAAATATACTTGAGAATGTAGAGTTTTTAATAATTGGAAATGGTCCTTGCAAGCAACAGCTAATAAATAATCTTAGCAAGCACGGATTGATAGATATTTATACATTTCATGATTCGATGCCTTTTGAACAATTAAAAGAATATTATCTTAACTCACATATAGGTATTTTGCCTGGTAGTACTGATATTATATGCCCTATAAAAGTTATGGAGTATATGGGCTATGGAATGATACCTTTAATACCAGAATATATGTGTAATAAGGAGATTATTGAAGATAATGTGGATGGATTTTTATTTAAACCATTTAATGCTTTATCTTTTGTGGAGAGTTTTGAATTATTATTAAATAATTTTGAACTATCTGATATTGCTATAAGTGCTCATATTAAAGCCAAAGAGAAGTTTACATGGCTAAATACATGGGGTAAATCTGTTGAAAAATAATGCTATTATATTTATTATTACTAATATTGTTTTAGTTTTAAATTTTCTTAATTATTTTGGAGGTGATATTAGTCTTTTTTATATTAGCTATATAACTTTTTCATTAATTATAGTATATTCTATTGTTTTAAATCACACTAAACTAAGTACAATCACAGGAATATATTTTTTTATTTTATTATTAACATTAGTACCAATAATTCAAATTGTTTTTGGTATTAGGGAATATTTAATGGGAGGTAATTCAATAAGGTTTAATTTACATACGGATGTAAATATACATAAAACATTTTTTATTATACTTTTTCAAATGGCGACTGTTGCCAGTTTTTTATTTTTAACAAAGCATATGAATTATGTCAATTCTAATGTAATTGAATTTAATAAGTTAAGATGGAGTATAGGTATAATAATATTATCCATATTATCTAACCCTTCAAATATGATCACTACCCACCAATATGGTGCGGAAGATTTTGGATCAGCAGGAGGGTCATTTTTAATAGCAGGTTGGTCTAGTATTTTAGTTATAGTATATGCTTACTATGCATTTAAAACTCAACTAAGAACTAATTATGACGTTATACTTTCTTTTATTATAATTATATTTGGTTTATTGCACGGTAACAGAAGCGAGGTGTTTGGTATTGTAATACTACTTTTTGTATTTAAATATAGTAGTAATTTAAATCTTAAAACTAAACTATTTTGGTTTTTTACAATATTTATATTAGGTGCTATATTTCAAATAATAGGTATTGTTAGAGGACTAGAGTCGGATAAGCTAATGGTACTATTCAATATACTTGATGGTGATTTTTCATTTCTTGCTGATACAACTACTGGTATACATATTAGTACAGTAGATGCTATTGATTATTCACTAATGTCAATTATTAGTATTGTAGATAATGGTGAAATAGATTATCATTATGGATTATCAATTTTTGATTATCTAAAAAGAACTTTACCAGGAGGAATTCCAGTTCCTTATGATAGGCCTCAAGATTTTGGAGCAATTGTAGCAGATATGACTACAGCTAGAGGTGGTGTACATTTTGCTGGAGAGGCATACTGGAATGGATCAATTCTGGGAGTATATATATATACTCTATTTGTTATGTTTCTTGTGCTATTTTTTAATAATAATTTTAATACTACTAGTTTAATTGGTACTTTTGCACTTGTACTAATTATGATTTCACCAAGAGTATTATGGTATGGAAATATATATCTATATAAACCTATGTTAGTATTTATAATATTTTATATTTTCACAAAAATAAGATTTAAAAGGAAGCTATCTAATGAATATCCTAGTAATTAATGCGTTGAGTGCTCTTCGAGGTGGAGGACAAACATATTTAATCAATTTTTTAAATTATTTACCAAAAAATAATTTAAAAGTATTATTAATAGTTAATAGTAATAATAAAGATATGTTTATGAAATACTCTTCTAATGAGGTGAAAGTACACGAGGCGGTATGGGCATCCAAAAGTATTATTCATCGTACCATTTGGGAATATTTTAAATTACCATCGTTTTTATTAGAAGAAAATGCAAATGTATATTATGCTCCAGGTGGAATTATGGTAACCAATGTGCCTGAGGGTATTATTAGTGCTACAGCACTTAGAAATATGCTTCCTTTTGATGAGAGAGAGCGTAGTAGATTTCCTTTAATTTCATATATTCGTTTTAAGCTTTGGTTATTGCGTTATGTATTTTTAATATCATATAAAAAAGCTGATAAAATTATATTTATATCTAAGTACTCTAAGTCAGAAGTAAATAAGTATATATCAGATATAAATAATAAAAGTGTTGTTATCCCCCATGGACTAAATAATCTATTTTTAAATTCAGAAGATACATATGTATTACCTGAAGATTTAGAAGCAAATAAATTTTACCTTTATGTATCGATACTTGATGTTTATAAAGCACAAAAAGAACTTATTGAGGCATGGAAATTATTAAGTGATGGAGGCTTTGATTATCCACTTGTACTTGTAGGACCAAAATATAATGAATATGGTGCAGAAGTACTTTCAATGATAAATGAGTTGAACTTACAAGGTAAAGTAATTTATTTGGGAAAAGTAGAATATGAAAAACTTCCAGCACTATATAATTCTGCAAGGGCCTTACTATTTGCATCGTCATGTGAATGTTGTCCCAATATATTACTTGAAAAATTGGCAGCAAAAAAACCAATACTCTGTTCAAATATTGAGCCTATGCCAGAATTTGGTGAAGATGCGGTAGTGTATTTTGATCCATACAAACCCGAAACATTAGTGAAAGAAATTAAGTTATTGGAAAAAGATCAAGAAAATATGAAACTCTTAGGAAAAAAAGCAGGAGAACAAGCTTTAAAGTTCGATTGGAAAGAAACCGTAGCAGAAACTGTTAAGTTTTTAATAGATACAAACAAAAAGGAAAATATAAATGTTTAAGGATAAAATACTACTAATCACAGGAGGAACAGGTTCATTTGGAAATGCTGTTTTAAGAGGATTTTTAAATACAGATATAAAAGAGATACGAATTTTTTCTCGTGATGAAAAAAAACAAGATGATATGAGAAAAAAGTACACAAATGATAAGCTTAAATTTTATCTTGGTGATGTAAGAGATGTAAACTCTGTAAATGATGCTGTAAGGGGTGTAGACTTTATCTTTCATGCAGCAGCATTGAAGCAGGTGCCATCTTGTGAATTTTACCCTATGCAAGCAGTGCAAACAAATGTAATAGGTACAGAAAATGTACTAAATGCAGCAATCAATGCAAAAGTAAAGAAAGTGATAGTTCTAAGTACTGATAAAGCTGTATATCCTATAAATGCTATGGGTATTAGTAAAGCCATGATGGAGAGAGTAGCGGTAGCTAAAAGTAGAAACCTTGATGACTCAGAAACAATGATATCATGTACTAGATATGGAAATGTTATGGCAAGTCGTGGTTCTGTTATACCACTTTTTATAGATCAGATAAAAAATGACAAGACTATTACTATAACAGACCCTGCTATGACTAGATTTATGATGAGTCTAGATCAAGCTGTTTCTTTAGTTCTATTTGCTTTTAAAAATGGCAAAAATGGAGATATATTTGTACAAAAAGCACCTGGAGCTACAATAGAACTTCTTACTAATACTTTAAAAAATATGCTAAATAAACCAAATCATGAAGTAAAAGTAATAGGTACAAGACATGGTGAAAAACTCTATGAAACACTTCTTACAAAAGAAGAGATGGTAAAAGCAGTTGATATGGGTGACTATTACAGAATACCAGCAGATACAAGAGACTTAAACTATGATAAGTTTTTTGAAGAGGGTGAGGAAGTTATCACTCAAGCGGGAGAATATCACTCTCATAATACTCATAGACTAAATGAAGAAGAGTTAAAGCAGATGATATTAGAACTACATGAAGTTCAGGATGAATTGAAAGAATTTGGAGTTATATAATGAAAACAGTTATGACCATAGTTGGAACAAGACCAGAGATTATAAAATTAAGCCGAGTAATAGCAGAACTTGAAAAATATACAAATCATATATTAGTTCATAGTGGACAAAATTATGACTATGAACTTAATGAAGTTTTTTTTAATGATATGGGTATTAAAAAACCTGATTATTTTTTAAATGCAGCGGCTGATAATGCAGCTGAAACAATTGCTAATGTAATTAGTAAATCTGATAAATTACTTGAAGAGATAAAACCTGATGCTGTACTGCTTTATGGCGATACTAATTCATGTCTTTCTGTAATTTCTGCAAAAAGAAGAAAAATACCTATTTTTCATATGGAAGCTGGAAATAGATGTTTTGACCAAAGAGTACCAGAAGAGATTAACCGTAAGATAGTAGATCAGTTAAGTGATATAAATATGACTTTAACAGAACATGCAAGAGATTATTTAGTATCAGAAGGTCTTAGACCTGAAACTGTAATCAAAACAGGTTCATCTATGAAAGAAGTACTTGAATATCATAAAGAAGATATTGCAAACTCTAAAATACTAGAAACTTTAAATTTAAAAGAAAAAGATTTCTTTATAGTAAGTACCCATAGAGAAGAAAATGTAGATAGTGAACAAAACTTCAACGATTTACTAGACTCATTAAATATAATTGCAACAACTTATAATAAAAGAGTGATAGTATCTACACACCCAAGAACAAGAAAGAAATTGGAGTCTTTAGATAAAAAAGATTTTAATTCTTTAATAGAGTTTATGAAACCACTTGGATTCTTTGATTATATTGCTTTACAGCAAAATGCATATTGTGCAATATCTGATAGTGGTACAATAACGGAAGAGTCTTCAATTTTAGGGTTTCCTGCAATTACTATAAGACAAGCACATGAAAGACCTGAGGGGATGGATGAAGGTACACTTATTATGTCTGGACTTAAAAGTGATGATATTATAAGTTCAATAAATATAGTAGCTGAACAAACACAAAATCAAGCAATGAATATAGTAAAAGATTATGATACAAATACAGTATCAAAAAAAGTGGTTAGAATAATAGTTAGTTATATTGATTATATAAATAGAACAGTTTGGAAGCAATACTAAATGAAGAAAAAGATTTTAGTACTTGGTTCTACTGGTATGCTTGGTCATCAGGTAGTTAATTATTTTTTAGAATTTAATGACTATGAAGTGCTTGATATATCATTTAGACAAAAATTAAGAGAAGAAACAATTATACTTGATGTAACAAATAAAGAGTTACTTGAAAGAACTATTATTGAAATTAAACCAGACTATATTGTAAATTGTATTGGTATTTTGATAAATGGATCAAGAGATATATCTAATACAATTTATATTAATTCTTATTTACCACACTTATTAGCTAATATTTGTAATAAAATAAATTCTAAATTAATTCATATTTCTACAGATTGTGTATTTTCAGGTTTAAAAGGTAAATATATAGAATCAGATGAAAGAGATGGAAAAGATACTTATGCTAAAACAAAAGCATTAGGTGAAGTTATTGATGATACTAATATTACATTAAGAACTTCAATTATTGGTTTAGAGTTGAAAACTAATGGAGAGGGATTATTTCATTGGTTTATGAATCAAGAGGGAACTATTAATGGTTTCACTAAAGCTATATGGTCTGGAGTAACGACATTGGAATTAGCAAAAGCTATTAAATGGTCTATAGAAAATGGAATCACAGGACTTTATCATATTACAAATAATCAATCTATAAATAAATATGATTTACTTGATTTATTTAAAAAATATACTAAAAAAGAAATAACAATTAATAAAGTTGATGGTAAAGAAGTAAATAAAAGTTTCATTGATACAAGATGTGAGATAAATTATGAGATAGCAAGTTATGAAGTAATGGTTAAGGATATGATTGAGTTAATGAAAAATAATGATTTATATAAACAGTATAAAATAGGTTAATATATTTTGACTAAAAAAAAGATTTTAATAGTTACGGAATGTTTTTATCCTGAAGAATTTAAAATTAATGATGTTGCATTAGATTGGAAAAATAAAGGGTATGATGTAGATGTCTTAACTATGGTACCAACATATCCTGCTAGTAAAGTATTTGATGGGTATGAAAATAAATTTTATCAAAAAGAAAAATGGCAAGGTATAAATATATATCGTGTTAAAGCTGTAACTGGATATAAAACTAGTTTATTTAAAAAGCTACTGAAATATTTTGCTTTTATGATAAGTGGTAGTATTGTTGGATTATTTATTGGTAAAAAATATGATTATATATTTGGGTTTAATATGAGTGCTTTAACAGGAATGATGCCTGCTGTAGTTATTAAAAAATTATATAAAAAGCCATTAACTTTTTGGGCACAAGATATATGGCCAGATAGTGTATATGCTTATGGATTTAAAAAAACAAAGATATTGTCATTTTTTTTAGATAAATTTGTAAGATTTATGTATCATAATATAGATGCTATTGCAATATCTGGGAAAGGATTTGAGTCTAAATTAAAGTTATATTGTAAAGATGATTTAAAATTCAATTATTTGCCAAATTGGGCTGATGATTTAGATATGAATATGGAAAGTGCTAATTTTAGTAAAGAAAAAAAAGTACATTTTACTTTCGCAGGTAATATTGGAACTGTACAAAACTTAGAAAATATAATAAAAGCTTTTGACAACCTTTCAATAGAATATAAAGAAAAAGCACAATTAAATATAATAGGTGATGGCTCAGCATTAGATGAGTTAAAAAAAATAAGTAATAGCACACATATAGTTTTTCATGGTAGAAAGCCTAGAAATAAAATAGCAAAGTATTATAAAGCAAGTGATTTCTTGATAGTATCTCTTATAGACAAACCAATATTTAGTGTAACGGTTCCTTCTAAAACTCAAACATATATATTGGCTAAAAAACCGATACTTGCTATTATAAATGGTGATACTGCTAATATAATAAAAGAAAATAATCTAGGATATACAGCATCCCCTACGGATTTAAAAGGTATAGAAAATATTTTTATAAAAGCAATAGATACTGATAAAGTACACATAGATGAATTTACTAAAAATTGTGATAATTTAACAAATAATATTTTTAATAAAAATATAATTATTGATAAATTATTAGAATTGACAATTGATAAATGATGGGTCAATCAAGGCTAAATAAAATAGTTAAAGAATTTGATAAAAAGATTATTTTTGATAAGTATTTGGAAAGTATAGAAGAGATTTTACTTGAAGGTAAGTGCCTGTGAAATTATATAATTTAATTATATTTATTGCCTTATTGTTTGAATTTATAGGTGTTTGGATGATAACAAAAGGTTTTGTTAATATAACTATTTCTGATATAAAAGAATCAACAAAAACATTAATAAACTCTAATCAAAAAATGGCAAAATCATTAGTAGATCAAAAATTAGATGGTCAATTTGGAGGGATATTTTTATTGATAGGTATTGCTGTGATGTTTTAACTTTATTAATTGAATCAAATCAATTGGCTACTATTACAAATATAGGATGTAGCTTTTGTTTTAGTTTAATTATTTTCAGTAGTTTATTTGGATATAAAAATAATAGAAAAGTGGAATTATACGATCAATTTAATTATACTTCAGATGAACTTGGTGATTATAATGATTTTGAAGAATCTTTGGATAAAGCAAAATAGATGAGATAATCATTCAAGAAAAAGCAGGTATATTTTTAGCTAGTGATGATGAGCCATTGAGTACTACTAGATTGATAGAGTTAATTGCTAATGGACTTGATAAAAAAGTATATTTGTTGAAGATACCATTTTTTGAAAGCTTGTTGATGTTAGTGAAGCCATCATTTCATAAAAGACTTTATGAGAGTTTAGAAGTAGATAATAGTGAGACCAAAAAGGTATTGAATTTCAAAAATAAGTAGGGGATAAGGTTAATGCTAAATGCTTAATGTTGAATTTTTAATTGAAAGAATTTGACAAATAAGTATTAAATAAGATACAATATTTAATATTAAAAAAGGACTTAAATATGCAACCAATATTAGCAAACTATACAGCAAGTATAACGGAACTTAAAAAATCACCAACTCAATTACTCAAAGATGCAGGAGATGAAGCAGTAGCGATACTCAATCATAATGTTGCTAGTGCTTACCTTGTACCGAGTCATATGTATGAAAAGATGATGGATATTGTTGATGATTATTATTTGAGTAAAATAGTTGAAGATAGATTAAATTATAAAGAAGAAGACCTTTTAGAAGTTAATATAGATGACTTATAAACTAAAATTTACAGATATATCAAATAAAGAGTATAAAAAACTTAACTCAACAATTCAAGAGCAATTTAAAAAAAAACTAAAAGAACGACTAAAAAATCCAAGAGTTCAAAAAGATAAATTAAGTGGTTATGAAAATGTTTATAAAATAAAATTAAGAAGTTCTGGTTTTAGACTAGCTTATGAAGTTAAGGATGAACAAATATTAGTTTTAGTTTTAACAGTTGCAAAAAGAGAAAATAACAAAGTCTATGAAAATTTAAAAGATAGAATATGATACAATACTCTTAAAAGTACTATTAAGGATACTAAATGACTATAACAGCAAATGAAGTGAAAATAAATGGCGTATCAATCTTTGATAATATGTTGAAGAAATTTGATGAATTAATTATAAATGTTAGAGGTAAAGATAAGTATGTAGTACTAGATATTGAAAGATATAAAGTATTTAGAGAAAATGAACTTGATATTGCACATATGAAAGCAATGCAAGATATAAATAATGGAAATTATAAAACACAAACAGCATCACAACATATAAAAGAACTGTTGCGTGAATTATAAAATTATTCAGACTGATGAATATTTTAAGAAACTTAAAAAGTTTATAAAAAAGCATCCAGAAGTATTGGCTAAATATATAAAGATGGTTGAGTTATTGGAGATTGATCCATATCATCCATCTCTTAGACTTCATAAACTTCAAGGTAAGTTAAGAGTTTATTATAGTGTGTCTATAAATATGAAGTATAGAGTTGTAATAGATTTTATACTAAATGATAATGAAATTATACCTATTGATATTGGTACTCATGATGAAGTGTATTAGATGCTATATATAATACTACTTCTTTTATCTTTCACCCTAACATACATAATCAAAAACTATTACATTAAAAATGCAATACTTGAAGAAGTAAATGAAAGAAGTAGTCACACAGTACCTACTCCTCATGGTGGTGGAATTGCTATTGTGATTACTTGGTTTGTGGGAATTGGATATTTATATTTTAATAATCAAATAGAAAGTGATTTATTTTTTGCATTGGTTATGGGGATAATTATATCTGTAGTTAGTTACTTTGATGATATATATGACTTGAGTCCAAAGGTTAGATTATTGGCTCAAGGAGTTGTGGCATTTGGTGGGCTTTATTTTATAGGTGGGTTTGATAGTTTAAATCTTTTTGTATTCAACATTGATAATCAAATTATCACTAATGTTTTTGCCTTTTTACTTATAGTTTGGTTTATAAATCTTTATAATTTTTTAGATGGTATTAATGGTTATGCAGGAAGTGAAGCTGTATTTTTAAGTATCGCTGGATTGTTGATATTTGGTGGAGCACACTTTGGAGTATTAGCTGTTGCGGTTCTTGGATTCTTGTATTGGAACTGGAATAAGGCTAAGATATTTATGGGAGATGTTGGTAGTACACTTCTTGGATATAATGTCGCTATATTTACTCTATATTATGCAAATCAAGAGGCTACTAATTTATGGGTATGGATAATTTTATTTGGAGTATTTTGGTTTGATGCTACATTAACTTTAATAAGAAGAAAACTAAATGGTGAGAAGTTAAGTCAAGCACATAAAAAACATGGATATCAAAGACTTAATCAATCAGGTTGGAGTCATTATAAAGTTACAAATTATTCAATAGTAGTTAATGTATGTATATTTATATTATTATATATTGGAATACAATTAGATTTAATATTTGTATCATTTGTTATGGTATTGACATCTCTTTATGGTATTATGAAATTTATTGATAAGAAAAAAGCTTTTAAATAAGGTAGCGTATAGTATGAATATAGACAAACGAATATTAAATATTTTAGTAATTATAGTTTTTACTATTATTACATTTGCAGGTGCTTTTAGAATCTTTCATCAGCCATTTTTATGGGATTTGGTTTTCACTGTAATTATTCTTAGGATTTTAGCATCGTATCTTATTTATAACGATTATTCTCTTGCTTGGTCTAAATCTACAGGGAAAAGTTATCTTATTAAGTCTGTAGTGTATATAAGTGCATTTATAGTCTATGTGCCATTTTTTTATGGTGAAGTACGGTTAGCACTTTTAGCTGGTGAGTTTTTTGCTTATATGTTTTTGATAAGTTTTTCTATGTATGCTTATGGATATTTGACTTCTAGGGTTTCAAAGCTAAAAAGCGTAGCCATATATGGTGCGGGTAGTGCAGGTATTAAAATAGCAGATGAGCTGAAAGCTAGTGAATATAAGGTATTGTATTTTATAGATGATGATACATCTTTACAAAAGAGATCTATCGATGGAAAGAAGATACTATCAAGAGATCAGTTTAAAACTATTTGTAAAGATAAAAAGTTAGATCTACTTATGATTGCTGTCCCATCTGCTAAAAGTGAAAGTATCAAAGATATATATGAAGAATTGCATGACTTTGCAAAGATTTTAAAAGTATTACCATCTTTAGAAAATATACTTCAAGATAAACCAATATCAAATCAGCTAAAAGATGTGGAGGTTGAAGATCTTCTTGCACGACATCCAAAAGGCTTAGATAAGAGTAAGATATCTGAGTTTATAGATGGTAAAATAGTGATGATTACAGGAGCTGGTGGGAGTATTGGGTCTGAGATATGTAGGCAGTGTTTGAAGTATGGAGCTAGTAAACTTATACTTGTGGAGCATAGTGAATATAATCTGTATGCCATAGAGCATGAATTAGTAAGCTTGATGCAAAGTGAGTTGGAAGTTCAGATAATACCAAAAATGCTAAATGTAAAAGATAAAGACTTTTTAGATGAAGTATTTGCAAAATATAAGCCAGATATAGTAGTACATGCAGCAGCATATAAACATGTACCAATGGTAGAAGAAAATATATCTTCTGGTATCTTAAACAATATTATAGGTACAAAAACTTGTATTGATTTAGCTGTAAAATATGAGGTAGAAAAATTTGTGCTTATATCTACAGATAAAGCAGTAAGACCTACAAATGTGATGGGTACTACAAAAAGAATTTGTGAGCTTTATGCACAAAATAAAAACTCTATCAAAACTGAAATAGTAGCTGTTAGATTTGGTAATGT
>Ga0233446_1000788_pt1 | contig 28429 bp, 32 predicted proteins | sample SI_124_October20_4_FD_182780 | JGI IMG/M metagenome (GOLD analysis project Ga0233446, IMG submission 182780) | Seawater microbial communities from Saanich Inlet, British Columbia, Canada - SI_124_October2016_120_MG | ecosystem: Environmental > Aquatic > Marine > Inlet | place: Canada: British...
GTTTATTTAAAAGTTTCTTTTAAAGACGATAAGGGTATTTATCAAAGGTCAAACATAAATGGGTTCGTTTTGTCATTTTTTATTTCTTGAGTGATACGACGGATCTGAGAGATGGATCGCCTTTGGTATCGAATCAACTTACCCAGACGCCTGACGCGTTGTATCTCAACCGATCCAAGCCTTTCATTCGTTCGCTTTGTTCTTGCCTTAAATCTTCCAATCGATAATCTGTCATTATAGCTTAGAGTTCTACGGCCCGACTCGTGATCACCCTCAAGCTCTCGAATCATCCCAGCCTCCGCTCGACCAAAAACCTCTTTTGGTGCATGATACTGCTGATCACACACCTCCATCACTCGACGATGATCCAGGATAGCTGAGATGATGGAATAAGCCTCATCATGAGAGTAGCCATCCTCCTTTACAAGTCTCAAAAGCATAATGAAACGATTATCATGCTCAAGATCGAGCGCCTGATTAAGACCGTGCTTGATTGAGTTTTGACTGGACCTACCCTTACCTGATCTCGTCCTTGGTCCAGTAGATTGCTTTGCGTTCTTTCTATTAGCCTTAGCCTGCTTCTGGGTCATGCTCTAGTACGGTTAAATCCCGTTCGATGCGTTCAAGCTCTAGATCCATACGTTTAATAATTCGAGACTTCATGTCAATAGCATCAAGACTCCTTTGAAGGTGTCTAATATTAAGCATCTGCCTTTGGATTAGATCGTCAGCAATTCTAACTTCTTTAGCACAGGATACAAACGCCTTTGCACGACAACCATCAAAAGATGTGGCGATAGGATTTGTTGCCCTGGTATTTTTTAGTTCATCATTAATCTTCTGCTTAAGCATCTCATCACCTAGCAAGGCTTGCTTTACATCTTCAGAAGTGTAAGTCCTGCCATCGCCATAACCGCTTTGTGCTTTATCAATTTTTTCAGCAGTAGCCTCTAGAAGTATCAGCTCCTTGTCTTCTACATGTCGCCTCATCCAAAAGATTGACTCCGCAATTTGCTCACATAACAAAACACTCAAAGTATTGGGTGTTTCAAGATCGGATAGGAGCCCTTGTAAAATAGCTTCAAAATTCCCAGTCTTATCTTTAAGCTCAACCGTGCGAATTGGGTTAAGAATGGCTAGGCTTTGTTTAAGTTTATCTTCAATCATAAAATCAATCGCCCTTACGAAGCTTTACCCCGGGATCAGTCAGTGGATCTCCAGAGAATATTATCCCCGCCTCTTCCAAGCAGGTTTTAATAGCCTTAATGACAAACTTGTTCGCATTAGGTATTCCATCTTGAGCCTCATACCTTCTAAGTGTAGCAACACCAACACCACTCTTATCAGCTAAGTCCTGACCTTTCCAACCAAGGAGTGCGCGTGCCGCTTTAATTTGTCTAGATGAAATCATATAAATAAGATATAATGATGTTTAATATATCAATTAATATTAAAAATGAAAAAAATAACTTCCCTCTTTAATTCATTAGAAGGTGCTTACGCACCCAATACTATCAGATCCTACCGTTCTGATTTTGAACATTATGCCACCTGGTGTCGAAAATATCAATACGATCCTCTAGATACTCATGAAGATAAATTTGCAGACTACATTCTACAAATGGGTGAAAGCCTAACTGTTGCAACCATTCAAAGACGAGTAGCCAGCCTTAGTAGTATATTCAACCTCACTAAAAGTACCAACCCCACAAAAGAGCCTGTGGTCATTCTAACCTTTAAAAAGCTTAGAAGAAAATTTGGTAAACCTCAAAAACAAGCAACACCTCTAACTTATGACATTCTAACCAAACTCAAAGGTGTTTGTTCTGACGATATTGTCGGCCTCAGAAACAAACTGCTTTTACAACTTGGTTATGAAACCATGCGTCGACGCTCTGAAATTTGTCAATTTAAATTTGAAGACCTACAACATCTTGGTAATCATAAGCATGCGCTCCTACTGAGGCACTCTAAAACTGATCAGTACAATCAAGGGAAAATAATTCCAATATCTGGAGAATTATCTGGGATGATTTCAAGCTGGTCACTAACAATTGATCAAGATAGCGGCTACATCCTTAGAAGCTTTAAACGAAATCTATCCACTAACCCTTCTCTTACACCTGCATCAATTAATCATATTTTAAAGAGTCTTCAAAAGGAGGCGGGTCTAAATAAAATTGGAGAACTATCAGGTCACTCATTTAGAGTTGGCGCTGCGATTGACCTATTAAATAAAAATATCCCGCTAGAGAAAATTATGCTCAGAGGCGGTTGGAAATCAGAAACAAGTGCAATGAGATATCTTCAAAGTTGGAATGATAGCAACTGGTTGATTATTAATTAACTACAGAAGAGTCAATAACTCAATTTAACATTACTTATGTCTAGGATAGCCATCTGGATTTTGTGACTGCCAGCGCCAAGTATCTTCACACATCTCACCAAGCTCATATTCTGCTTGCCACCCAAGTTTTTCTACTGCGTAGGTAGGGTCAGCATAGCAAGTAGCTATATCACCTGGCCTTCTATCAACGATTTGATAAGGTATATTTTTGCCTGAAGCCTTCTCAAAAGCCTTCACCATATCAAGTACTGAGTAGCCATTACCCGTGCCTAAATTGACTGTTAATACTTGTGATTTATTTTCTAATGCTTGTAATGCTTTAACATGGCCTTTAGCTAAATCTACTACATGTATATAATCACGCACACCTGTACCATCAGGTGTATCGTAGTCTCCGCCAAATACACTGAGCTTTTCTAACTTACCAACCGCCACTTGTGAAATATATGGGATTAGATTATTAGGAATTTCATTTGGATCTTCACCTATTAATCCACTCTTATGTGCACCTACTGGATTGAAATATCTTAGTAATGCAATATGCCAGCTATCGTCTGCCACAAACACATCCTGTAAGAACTCTTCAATCATTAACTTAGAACGACCATATGGATTGGTAACTGATAGCGGAAAATTTTCCTTAATAGGCACAACATGCGGATCGCCATACACGGTAGCAGATGAGCTAAATACAAATGTCTTGCAATCAAACTCACGCATCACGTCAGCTAGAATAAAAGTACCACCTACATTGGTATCATAATACTCAATAGGCTTCTCAACTGACTCACCTACAGATTTTAATCCTGCAAAATGAATCACCCCATCAATTGAATACTGCTCAAAGACTCCGATGAGTGCAGATTTATCACGTACATCCACCTTATGAAAAGGAATGTTACAATCAACCAGACTCTCTACACGCTTTAAAGATTCTAATGAGGAGTTGCACAGGTTATCAACCACTACAATCTCATAGCCAGCTTTGATTAGTTCAATGCAAGTGTGTGAGCCTATGTAGCCCGCACCACCTGTTACCAATATTTTCATCTTTTATCCTTATACAAAATGTCACTAATCTCACACTGCGGCTTAAAGCCTGGCACCGTTTGAATTAAAGGTTTACTCAGCTCATCTAACGCGGGCTCTAACTCATCCCACTCTAGCATATCTTCTTGTGTACGCATGATTAGTTGTTTATTAAAACAAGAGAGGTTTATATATTTTTAACACGCTTCAACTTCATTTAAAATTAAAAAACCATCGTTAAATTTTATATGTTTAGATTCATGGTTAGAGAGGGTGTCTGAAACAAATGCACTCCATATAATTTCTTTTCCTCCACTTTGATTGAAATAAAATGCACCTGGGTATGGTCTAGTTACCGCTCTAATCAATCTTTCAGCCTCGTGAACAGAGCCTTGTAAATCTATTTCTCCGTCCTCTGGCGAACGCCCAGACCATATTGTTGCATCATCATCATTTTGACTTTGAAACAATAAGTCGTCGTTCAGCAACAAAGGGATAGCTTCTTTTATAATTTCAATATGTTTAATATCAACTGCTTGATACAAATCTTCTGCGGTGCACCCTGACTTAATTTCAATAATTTTTTGGATAGCAATGGGGCCAGTATCAACTCCATTATCTAACTTAAATAAAGTGACGCCAGTTTCTTTTAAGTCTTTTAATATAGCCCATGGTATAGCTGCACGGCCACGACCAATAGGCAATAATGTTGGATGTGCACCCAAAACACCTTTTGATGGCGCTTTTAACAATACAGGTAGGGCAATTTGAGACCATCCAATAATAAATAACCAATCTAATTCAAAAGATTTAATCGCGTCAATAACAACTTGGTCATTCACATTTTTACTTTTTACTAAAGGAATACCGTGACTTTTGCAAAATTTATCAAGATAAACTCTACCTGATTTTTTGACTGCTTGATCATCGTTAAGCGTTATAGCCATACTTAAAGATCCGCCAGATTTATATATAGTATCCATACAGCTCAAACCAATCTGGACACAGGTTACAAACCCTATTTTTATGTCAGACATCTTAATATACTGGAGGCTTCTTAAATAGATAAGAAAAAGTTCTAAAAATGATTATCAAATCATTCATAAAAGATATAGAGTTTGCATAATCTCTATCGAAATCTGCCTTTTCATTGACACTCATCCCGTCAAATGAACTAATCTGAGCTAGCCCAGTCAATCCTGGTAAACACTGAATAGATCCATCTCTCTTTCTAATTTCAATCAACTCTATTTGACTTGGTATGGGTGGTCTAGGACCTACAATACTCATATCTCCTATTAAAATATTAAACAATTGCGGCAGCTCATCAATACTAGTTCGGCGAATAGCCTTTCCAATAAGGCCAATATTTATTTTACCAACTTTATCGGATGAAATATCTCCAGTGTTAACAGGCATGCTTCTGAACTTATAGAAGATAAACAACAACCCATCCCTTCCAACTCGAGATTGTTTAAAAATTATTGGACCGGGATCAGTCACCCTAATTAACAATGCTACAAATAAAATTAGCGGCAATAAAATAAGTAAGGCAATACATGATGCTATCAAATCTATCACTCTTTTTCCAAACTGTTTATACATTAGAATTTGGATTGAAAAACTGTCTGAAATGATTCAGCATACATAAAGCCACTTTGTCCACCTCTATATGCCGCATGTCCACGCATAACTTCTTCTGATCGAGGGTGTGGCATATCCCTCATAACACCTTTGTAACAAGAAAGGGCCGAAACCTTAATATCAAAATAATTAGTAACATCTATATAAGTATTAGGAGAAAAACCCTCTCCATTCACGGGGAAAGCCCAGTCTGTAGCAGAAAGAATCTCCATATAATGCAATGATTCCAATCTAGAAATATCACCCCTACGTTGGAAAAGCCTTGCTGCTGCTACACAAGCTTTTGATATTTGCACATGGTCATTATTTAAATCAGAAGGATGGTGTGTAAATATGCGTGTCGGTCCAAAATCAATAATCTGTTTTTCAATAAATTGAACAATGTCTATATGATCTACATTATTCATTCTAATATTTGGAAAACTCCCCAAAATAGGCTCAGAAAAACCTAATAACCTATTTGCTTTCAACATATCTTGATTTAGTTCGGTATCGCTAGGCCTATTAGTCCTAGCATCTACATCGCCACATAATATAATTGGCTGCACCGTTTCACCACCCTCAACAAGCTTTGCACCAGTTGCACCGAAGCCAAGAATTTCATCGTCAGGATGGGCAACTACTAATAAATTTAACAACATTTACTCCTTTTTTTGCACTCTCTTGAAATATCATTCATAAAATTTTCACATCGAACTAGAATGATTGTCTCTGCATATACTCTATACCCAATACAATCTTGTCAGGAATTGACAGTTCATCTCGTCCATTCACTTATGCCCAGCCCATAATACCAGGTGATAATTTATCCACACTCTTCTCAGCATGAAAAGCAATTAAATCATCTTGGTTAAATAGCGCAGATCATAGCCCCCCATAAAGATCATATCACCTTTTAAAACTGAAAATAATTGTTGAATCTCATCTAAACTAGAGCGACGTAAAAATTTTATCATTCCTTCCAATTCGATTTGACCAATACAAACGCAGGGTCCTTAAATGATAGGTGAACAGCACAATACCCCAGCAATAAATCAAAAATCTGTTTCATTCATTTCCTTTAGAGTCTTTTTTACTTTAAAGCCAAGAGATTTCAATTTATCTGAAGAATAACACTCATCACCAAGTAGCTTATTAACTTTATATTTAATGCGTGTACTTATCAAGGATACCATATCAAATAAAATCTTTGGAACACTCCATTTTGGAATTGATTTACCTAGGGTGCTACACATAGCGTTATAAATTTCACGAGAAGAATGCGGAGTGCCATCTGTTGCAATAAATATTTTTCCATTGGCACGATCATCATCAGCAACTAATAAAATTGCTCGAACTAAATCATCCACATGAATCATTGATCTTTTATTACCAGTTTCAGGCAAAGGTGGAAACCAGCCCTTCTCAATGCCTGACAGCATTAATTGTAAATTACCTTTAACATTTGGACCGTAAACCAATGAGGGGCGAATGATAGATATATGCATGCCGGATTCTTTACCGATTTTTAATAACTTTAATTCCGCCTCTCGCTTAGTCTTTCCATAAATTCCTTCTGGATCATCTTGGTCTTTTTCACCTACACACACCCCAAAAGCAGGACTTCCGCCCGCTTTAACACTACTAACAAATACAAACCTTTTAACGTTATATTTTACAGCTAGCTTAGCTAATCTTATTGTTGCATCCACATTAACTTTTTGATAAAGATTTTGAATTTTAGTTGCATCGCGAAAATCATGTGCAAAGCCAGCCAGATGAAAAACTGTATCCACTCCATCTAGAGTATTATCAGGTATCACCTCAGATTTAAGATCACAAACTACAGTCTCATAATCAGGTTGTTTTTCACGAGATAACACTCTAATATTAGCATCCATCGCCCCAACAAGCCTCTGTCCAATAAATCCAGTAGCTCCAGATATAAGAATATTTTTCATAAAAGTGAAAAAATATGTTTCGCCATTTTGTTCATAATTTTCTCACGAGAATATTTTTTAACAAAAGTATCTATATTTTTATCATCTATCTCTAAACTTGCCACCTTCTTAATAGCATCTATACAACCGTCCACATCTCCTGGATTGAATATAGTAGCATATGGCACGTTATCTACTATAAATTTGGCAGAGTATCCGCTTAATCCGGCTACTATCGGCTTCCTTAGAGCGGTATATTCAAATATTTTAGATGGCAATACCCGCCGAAAGGCAGGAATATCATTTAAATGTAAAAACAGAATATCTGCATTTTTATAATACTCAATAAGATTTTCACGCTTAACTGGTGGCAATATTTCGATATTATTAATATTATTACTTTTAATGGTGTTGATTAATTTAGAGCTAGCTCCGCCACCACCAATAACTAAAAAATGATACCTACTACCTATACGTTTTGCTACAGTAGGGAGTACCATTTCAAGACCTTGTCCACTACCTATATTTCCAGCATACAATACAGTTTTAATATTTTTTGAGTTTTTATTCTCTATAAAAGGTAAGCTAACAAACTCTTTATCTACCCCGTTAGGAAAAAATGACCAATTAGACGTATCTACACCCTTGGCTTGAAAATACTCAGGAAACCCTGCGGATACAACATTAACTCCAATAGCTTTATTAAATAACCATCGCTCCAATAAAGAGAAGATTGTTTTAGATACAAAGCCCAGTAATTTACTTTTTTGAGAAAAAATATCAGAAATTGTCTCTGAAAATATATCTCTCAGATCAATAAAATACTTACATCCTAATTTACGAGCAGATACACCTGTCAATACACCTGTCATTAAACGTGAAGTGGTTCCGATAAGAAAATCTGGATTAAGAGTATTACTTAATTTATAGGAAGCTAGCGCATAAGTGGCAAATGTACGCGCCTGTGAAAACATTCCACTTTTATGACTAGGCACAGAGATACGGTGCACTGTGATATTCCCATGTATTTCAACATTATCAGCTTTTACTCTGTGATTTTCATAGCGATTTGGGTGTGTCGTAATAATATGCAGCTCATCATTATCTTTCATTCTTTCTGATAATGCTTGCGCTAATGCAATTGCACGAAAAGATCCTGCACAAAGATCTGGAGGATAATAAAATGTAAAAAAAACTATTTTCAAGACCAAATACCGCGAGTGTCTATCACTTGTTTTCCGGATAATAAACTTAAATCCATAGATTTAAATGAAGCATGATCAACCAATAAAACGACTATATCAGCACTTTTTATCGCCTCTTCTAAACTAATCAACTTTATGTTCTCACTATCAAAGCCATTTGGCATACGATCAATATTAGGTTCAACCAAAAAAATAGAACTAAAACTAATAGCTCCAATTTTCTGGGCAATACTTAAAGCTGGACTTTCACGCAGATCATCAATATCCGGCTTAAAAGCTAGGCCCAAGCAAGCAATACTTAACTCAGATGTGTCTTTTCCTATAGCTTGAACTGCCTGATTAACCTTATTCAGAACAAAAAGTGGCTTACTATCATTAACCAATCTAGCCGTTCGAATTAATTTTGCCTCATCTGGAGCAGAATCAACAATAAACCATGGGTCAACTGCAATACAATGTCCACCTACGCCAGGACCGGGTTGTAAAATATTAACACGAGGATGTCTATTAGCCAATTTAATCAATTCCCACACATTAATATCTAACTTATCACAAATTAAAGATAATTCATTTGCAAAAGCAATATTAACATCACGAAAAGAGTTTTCAACAAGCTTACTTAACTCAGCTGTACGGCAATCTGTAATCAAGCAATCAGCTTCAACAAAAATCTTATATAGCTCACGAGCTCTCTCTGCACACTGGGTAGTAACGCCGCCAATGATTCTATCATTTTCTACAAGCTCACGCACTACTTGACCTGGTAATACGCGTTCTGGACAGTGTGTCACTGCTATATCTGCTCTAAATTTATCATCTCCAAATTTAGGAAAAGAGAGGTCTGGTCGATCCTCTCTCATCCATTCCATCATTTTTTCAGTAGCGCCTACAGGAGAAGTAGATTCCAAAATTACAAGATTACCTCTCTCCAATACTGCAGCAATTGCCTTGGCTGCTGATTTTATATAAGATAGGTCAGGCTCATAATTATCTTTAAAAGGTGTTGGCACTGCCACCATAAACACATCTGCTTTTTCCGGCTTTGTAACTGCTTTTAAGTAATTATCTTGAACAGCCTTATGAACCAAAATATCTAATTCTGGCTCAACAATATGAATTTTTCCCTGATTAATGGTATCTACAGCATGTTGATTCACATCAACTCCAACCACCTTCACCCCTTTCGATGCTAATACTGCTGCAGTTGGAAGCCCTATATACCCCAGCCCTATTATAGATACAATCACACTACACCCCTATTTACTAAGATATCACAAATAATACCACCAGCCTTTCCGTCACCATATGGGTTATGTGCTTTTGACATTTTCATATAAAAATTACTGTCAGTTATTAATCGGTTAACCATTTTTACAATTTCATTTTTATTTGTACCAACTAATTTAACCGTTCCAGATTCTATCGCCTCTGGACGCTCTGTAGTGTCTCTCATCACTAGAACTGGTTTACCTAAACTGGGCGCCTCCTCTTGAATGCCACCACTATCTGTCAAAATTAAATACGATAAATCCATCAACTTAACAAAAGTTAAATACTCCATTGGCTCAATAAGATGAACATTATCTAAATTGGATAAAATCCTATTCACCGGCTCTCTCACATTAGGGTTTAGATGTACAGGATAAATAATTTGGATATCTGGGCTTTCATTTGCAACAACATTTAATGCATGACAAATTTCTTCAAACCCTAATCCAAAATTTTCACGCCTATGTCCTGTTACTAAAATAATACGAGGAATGTCACTTTTTTCTTGCTTCAAAAATGGCATGCTTTTCAAAAGAGTATCTGAAAAATCAACAATTCTTGCTTTTTCCACCATAGAGAGTAAGGCATCAATAACCGTGTTACCCGTTACATAAATTTGACTATCTGACACCTTTTCATCCAACAAGTTTTGACGAGCAATCTTGGTTGGTGCAAAATGCAAAGTAGCGATTCTTGAAGTTATTTGACGATTAAACTCCTCCGGAAAAGGAGAGTTGATATCATAAGTACGTAAACCTGCCTCTACATGACCTACTGGTATTTTCAGATAAAAAGCAGCCATGGCTGTTGCCATAGAGGTGGTTGTATCTCCATGCACCAGAACGACATCCGGCTCTTCAATTTGTAAAACTTTTTTAACTCCTAACAATACATTACTGGTAATGTCAAACAAATCTTGTCCAGGTTGCATAATATCGAGATCATAATCTGGCGTAATCTCAAACAACTCTAAAACTTGATCAAGCATCTGACGATGTTGTGCAGTTACACATATTTTTACATCGAAACTATCATCCAAGGCACATATTACAGGCGCCATTTTAATTGCTTCTGGACGAGTGCCAAATACAGCTAATATTTTTACCATGATATTCTCATTGTTATTTTTGAAGGCAGTTTACCATTATAGTCATATATGAGATGTTTATTATCAATAGAACGACCAAACTCTGGATAATATTTTGACTCTATTACCTTTAATTTTCCCTCGCCTTCAAAATTAATTTTCACTGTATTTCCACTAATCCCAAGACTAACAGAGTCCCCTTGAACGTCACCAACCATAACACTTGGATGCATCGGAAGTACCGATCTAATTTTATGTACCCCCTTACCTGTAATATTATCTACAATTTTGATTAAATTGTTAGACACATTCCAGTGACGGCAATGCAAAGCCCCGTCTTTAAGTTTTTTATATCCATCATGACAAGCTGAAAATTTAACACTATTACTATCTTCAGACTTTTTTATATCAAATACCTTGGCACGATTTGCCACACGAAACCCACTCCAAACCTCACTAGAATTTTGATTGTCAATAGTGATAGTTGAATGTAATTCAGTACTTCTTTGCTTATAGCGATCTACACCCATTTCATAAGTTGATATCCCAGAATTAACAATCACCCTTTTACCAAACAAGGACAACTCAAAACTCAAGGCATCGGCATGCCCATGTCCAGGAATGTAATCTGGACCAATGTCTGCAACATCAGCAATAATAACCATATTCTCGTCTTCTACTCGAATATAGCCAGACTCTTCAAGATGTGTCAATCGACTAATTTGGTTGCTTTTAAAGACGATACCAAGTCGATCAGAATAGCTTAATAATTCAACAAAAGATGGCGCTATACCTAAAGCGGAATCATTAAAAAAAGCTATTTCCCTATCTGGATGACACATAATCTTTAACCATTCAAGCATTTGTACAATTTTGTTTTCTAAATTATTTGACAAACTCCTGTCATATGCTTGATGAATATTAACCAAATCTAATAAGTCTTCTAGGAAAATTGCATGATACATTGGTGACAATTCAAAATTACCGCCATCAGAAAGCACTTGCTCAGAAAGTTCTCTGTTTATAATAGAAACTCCTAATTGATACCAATGATCAGCCTCTTTTCCCTTAAAAAATAGCCCGGCAAATATTAACGCTTTTGCATTTGCAAATAAATGGTTTCCTAAAAGGTGGTATTCTAAATTTTGACTTAAAAATCTAGTTTGAATAACGAGCGAATCTAGCCATATCTGGTTTACATTATTATTTGAATTCAGGTCTAATAAAAACCATTTAATCCAATTAACAATTCGTAAAGAGGATGGGTAAGGCTCCCAACCATTGCCAAAGCCTAGTGGGTTATTCTCGATCCAATTTTGAATTAGACTACTATGCCAGACAGCCCTTTGCTCGAAATTGATAGCATTAATATCGTCAAAATAATGTAGATTATATAGCCACAACTTATCTTGATTTTTAGCGTTCCAATCTTCTGATGCCTTGAGTGTAAATTCTTTATTCAAAAATTTAAAACTACTCTCACCATACATCCTTTGTGAACACTGTATAACAGGCTTGATCTTACTATAAGGATATGAATTTTTAGGAATATCAAATAGACTTACTTTGGGCTTAATAAATTTACGCTTAATCCTATTCAATATTTGACCAGCCTTCAAATACTTAATAGTATTAAATAAAAGCTGAATTTTTTTAAACATTAATTACGCAATGAATTAGCAACTTCAATAGATACTCTTGAACTCTCCATTACTTCTTCATAAGATATAGGTGATTCTTTCCCATTAACAATAGATTCAATAAAAGCTTTAGCACAAGCCTTTTGCCCTTTATCTTGTTTAAATAGTTTCATTTTCTTAAAACCAGACCAGCCATACCCTGTAAGCACGCGGTAATTATCCATTTGCAAAACTGCATCATCACAAAAAACTTCTACACGCTCCTTTGGAAATGCAGACCCACCATTAGCTAAATAATGAATCGTTCCAAAGGAGCCATCCTCAAAAGAAAGTGTAATGGATGCCTTATCCTCTCTTACTTCAACCCCTGGAACATTACCTATCATGGTAGCAGTAAAACTGTTAATTTTATGGCCAATTAGGTGCCTCATAAGATCTATAAAGTGACATCCTTCACCAACAATCCTCCCCCCGCCAATCAGGGAATTTTGCACCCAATGCTCACCAGGAATAGCACCAGCATTGACAGTCATAATAATAGATTTAGGAGATCTATGACTATTCAACAACTCTTTCATCTTAACTATATGTGGAGCGTAACGACGGTTAAATCCAACCATTAGCCTAACAGTATTAGACTTATTCGCTTCATGATAAGTCTTATCGATAACATTAAGCTCATCTAAAGTTAAAGCCAGTGGCTTCTCAACAAATACATTTTTTCCGGACTTGAGTGCGTCAACCACTTGTTGTGCATGAGCATCATGCCTAGTAACAATTGATACTGTATTAATTGTATCGTTATTCCACAGATCCTTAGTTTCTGTAGAGGCTATAGTAAATTGATTTTTATTACCATGATGCACACCACTAATGCCGCCACTAGTCACCAATGTATCCAACACAGCGCCAGCTTCTTTAAATGCAGGAATTAGAGTCCTCGAGGCATAATTTCCAGCACCAATAAACCCTACACAAGGGATAGAAGGATCAATAACTTTAGGAGATTGGACGTTTAACTCAACCTTAGATTTAGTTAAAATATCTCGATTTTGATTAGGATAATTTAACACAATGCCTAGCGCATCAGAATCATCTAACAAGCCATAAGCATCGATTGCATTTTCAATATCAAAACGGTGCGTAATTACAGATTTAACATCTAACACACCGGATGACATCATGTCTAATACTGCTTCAAAATTACGCTGCTCAGTCCAACGCACAAAGCCAACAGGATAATCATTACCTTCATCCTCGTAGAATGAGTCATATCGACCAGGGCCATAAGAAGCGGACACTTGGAAAGTAATCTCTTTCTTGAAAAAATCATCCCGACGTAAATTTAACCCAACTACACCAACCAATACAATTCTGCCACGCTTACGGCACATTTCAGCGGATTGATGCATAACTTCATCAGACTGTGTAGCTGCGGTTATTAATACACCATCAACACCTCGACCCCTTGAAAATCTTTGTGCAACAATAATCGGGTCCTCCCCTTTTGATAGGTCAACCGTTTCAGCTCCAAATTTTCTTGCCAACTCACATTTATTAGAATCAAAATCAACACCCAGTACTCTACAACCATTCGCACGCAACATCTGCACACATAACAAACCAATTAGGCCAAGACCGGTCACTACAAAGCTCTCACCTATGGTTGGCTGCATAAGTCGAATACCTTGTAATCCAATAGCACCTAACACCGTAAATGAAGCAGACTCATCATCAACATTATTTGGAATTTTTACACAAAGATTTTTTGGAACACGAACTACTTCAGCATGATTTCCATTAGAAACAACCCTATCACCAGGTTCAAATCCATCAACATCACTTTCTAAAATTACGCCGGCATTGCAATAACCAAGTGGTAAAGGCTGGTCTAGTTTAGAGCGCACAGCATCAACAGTAGTCATCAAACCATCAGTAATAACCTTATTTAAAACCATCTTAACTTTATCTGGCTGTTTCTTGGCTTTACTCAATAGATTAGCTTTTCCAAAGTCAATCAACATTCGTTCAGTGCCAGCAGATACGACTGTTGTTGTTGTGGCTATTAATATATTGGATTTAATATTTTTAGGGCAAGGAACATCAATTAATGATGTTTCTCCATTTGAAAGGTTTTGTAGTATTTGCTTCATATTATTATTTATTATTTATTATTTATTATTTTATTTTTAATCTCTTTATTTGGATAATTGATTAATACGGCTTTATATTTACCTTTAAACACAAATAAACTACCAGCCGCACAACCTACAACGCCAAACTTGTCAATTACTTGACTTATATCTTTTAATTTTCCAGCACCACCTAATACGGTCATTGGGATATTCAGTCTGCTTTTAATCTTCTCAATTAAATCTATATCATATCCCTTCATTAGCCCATCATTATCAATAGAATTAATTACAATTTCTCCAGCACCCAGATTCTGAACTCTTTCAACAAACTCTAAAAGATCTTGTTTAATTTTATTTTTTGCATTGTGCGTGTATATATCATAACCACCGAACAGTTTCTTCTTCACATCAAAAACAACAACAACACTTTGACTACCAACCTCTGTTGATATTTCTTTAACTAGTCCTGGATTGTTAAACACTGCAGAGCTTATCGCTACTTTCTCCACTCCCAAAGAAAGAATTCTTTGCGCTTGGGATGCTGTTTTAATACCTCCACCATAACACAGTGGCATTCGACATTCATTAGCCAAATTTTCAATCATTTTATAATCAGGCTCTCTATTTTCAACCGTTGCATCAATATCTAAAACAATTAATTCGTCAACTTCTTTCTCATTAAAAATTTTAACTGCATTAATAGGATCTCCAACATATTTAGAATCCTTAAATTTAACAGTTTTCACTAGGCCTTTGTTATGTATAAGTAAACAAGGGATTATTCTTGAGTATAGCATTATAAGCTACTAAAATTTTTTAAAAGTTGCACGCCATTATCATGGCTTTTTTCAGGATGAAATTGAACGCCAAAAATATTGTCATGGTTAGTAGCGCAAGTGAAAATATCTCCATACATAGAAGATGCGATCGAATCTCTTTCATTTATAGAATTGAAATAGTAAGAGTGTAAAAAGTAAAATCTAGAGCTTGCATCTATATCCTTAAATAATAGATTGTTACTCATGTGTTCAATTGAATTCCACCCCATGTGTGGAAGCGGCTTCCCACCTCCTAATTTTTCTTCTTTAAATTTATTTACTGTTGCCTCAATCCAGCCTAAGCCACTAAGAATACCTTCATCACTAGACTTTGCCATCATCTGCATACCAACACAGACGCCTAGAACAGGTTTTTTTTTATTTAACACTAAGTAATTTAAAGTTTCGAGCAAGCCAGATTTTTCTAGGCACATCATTGCATGATCAAAAGCACCAACACCAGGGAGTATTATCTTTTCAACATCTTTAAAGTGCTCTTTAGACTTAATAATTTTATAAGGAATATTAAGTTGTTTGTAAATATTAGAAAAAGCCTTTATATTTCCCATTCCATAGTCAATAATACCTATCATCGCTTACCACCTTTCTCCATCCCTAGAGCACGCATAACTTTCGCGCCAAAATTATATAGCCACATTTGATTTTTATAGTCTGTATATTTTTTATTAGGTGCATCTAGATAACCTTGTAGCTCATCTACTGATATTCCTAATTTAGTTGCAATATACTCAAAATCATGTCTGATTGTCTCTTCATCAAAAGCCGGCTTCTTGAGTTTTTCAAGCGCTTCTTCACGTGTCATTTGACCAGTTAAAATTAAACTTGAGTACTGTACTTTTCTTGTGTCAAAACCAAACTTAGTTGGCAACCAATACCCTTCATAAAATCGGGTGAATCTAGATTCAAAATGTTTTTGAGCATAGCGCTGATAATCTAAATGATCAACAAGAAACTGGGTTGCCTCCTCTTTGTGATAAGGCATATAATCCAAAGGCCTGATCAATTGTATTTTTTTAACATATGGAAGATAAAACTTATGCCAAAGAATATTAGTTATTGGGAAATTACTCAGCTTCATTGTTCCGAATTTTTTCTGTATGTCTTTAAGTTGACGTGCATCAGATTGATAATACATCCACTCTAAAGGGTTTCTAATGCATTCAGTTGAGTAATTTCCACCTGTTAAAATATACTTGACATTATGTTGTGATGCAAATTTATACATTGTTGCAAAAAAAGCGTGATCTTGTGGCGTATCTATGTGCGAAACACCGGATTTAAAAAAAGATAGCTGCAAGTCTTTCATCTCCTCCCAATCAATAACTTCCGTATAGAGATCTAACTCCAACTTATCAACTATCCTCTCAATATTGTGTACAGCTTGCTGAGAATTCCAACCTGCATCCACATGAAAAACCAAAGGGCGTAAGCCTAATTTTTCTTTTGCAAGATAGACCAGATATGAGCTATCTATACCTCCACTCATACCAATAATGCAATCAAATTCTTTATCGCTTCCCTCTTTTTTGATTTTCTCAGAAACCTTACATATTTCAGACCAGCCTTTATCATTTGGATTCCACTTTGGCTCTATATCACTATAGTAAGTATTGCAATGATCGCATGTTCCACTCTGATCAAATACAATGGCACTATCCGTGTCATCCATTACGCAATTATTACAAATCATATATTCTATAACTCCAGGAAAGTATTATTTATACAGTTTATCTGCTGCATTCTTTATTGTTTTTGACTGGTCAAACATCTCGACAGCTTCATAAGAAGGATTGTATGGAATTTTTGCCACTTTAACAGCATAGGACATCGCTTTATCAAACCACTTAATATCGTCTAGCTCAACAATGAATATCCTTTCTTTCATGCATTTTGGCAGGGCTTCAATCCAAGTATTATAAGTAACAGCTACACAAGCACCTAGGAAAATAGATTCGTACACACTTCTAGGGGAGGAATCACTCCTTGGTATAGAAATTACAAGCAATGAAGATGAAAGCAAGTCATACATATCTGCTTTATTAAGTCTTCCAAGATTTTCATCTTCTTTCGTTATATTTAACTCCACCTCCTTTCTATAATTTTCTTCATAAAAAGGATATATAAAACTTATTGCTGTGCTATTTTCACTCTCGTCTCTGGCAGAGATAATTTTATTTATTCGATAGAGTGAAGTAAATCCTCTAATTGAGCAAACTTTCGTCTTATTATTTTCAAGGGTTCTATACTTTGAAATCTCATCAACATCGATACCATTCTGAATTACAATTGCATTTACTCCACTGAGCTCAAAAATCCCTTTCCTCATCGACTGGGAGTCGACAGTTACATGTTTAGCAGATTGCAATGCTTTTCTTGCAAAAATACGATACAATTTTGACCTCATAGGTCGGACCAATACTTCACTACCTTGTGGAGTGCCGATGAACTCAACATTAGCAAGAGAGCAAAGAAACATATAATACATTGGCTGAGCATGTAGAACAGAATTTGGATTTTTTCTTACATACTTCTTCAAAAGCAATATCTGTATTGGCAAGACTAGTAGTTTAAAAAAATTTCTCCAAATATTGCCATATTTACTCTGTGATGAAAATAAAAATCTATCTATAATAAAAAGTTTTTCAACTACATCATCGTGATTTAGTATAATTTCAAATCCTTCACCACCAATTAGATCAGTAAGAATGCTCACATTTCTATTGTTCTCAAGAGATCTGACCGTTCTATACCAGTCCATAACATGATAATCTCTGGCGCCGCCAATTATTACAATATGCTTTTTAATAGTCATTTATTATTTTTCAAAAGACTCACTAAAAATTCACTGACTTCTGATTTATTTAATAAATATTGTTTACCTTTTTCCATATAATCCATACCTCGTTCCTAATATACTAAATTGCCTTTTTTAAAAACCTTGTTTAAGTTTTGTAAACCTTTCACTTCAGTTGAGGAAAGTCCAGCCACTTTCCCCACTATATCGTCTAATTGTTTTAGACTGCCTAAAGAAATATCTTGATATATTTTATTAATTTCTACACCTATAACATCCATCATCTGATCGGCAGGATGGTCACACAAATTTAAATCAATAAATCCAGATCTGCCTGTTATTCGTATTTTTATAGACAGCCGCTCCTATATATATTTTTTACTATAAGGATCAAGTCGTCTGATGACAAAGGGAGCAAAAAGCAGCACCAACATAGATATCTCCAATAGGGAATTTCTTTGAAAAATAAACATCAAGGTGGAGATAATTGACAAAGAATAAAAAATATCTTCTCGTGATATACTCTTATGATAAAAAGAAGATATGGCTGTTAAAAAAAATACAATTATAATAATTGTATAACCAATTCCAGCAAAAACCCCACCTTTATAAACTGCATTAAGTGGCATGAAATTAGATCCATAATAATCCTTATCAGTATTTTCTGAATAATTAGTAGAAAAATTAATCCCTAACGGATTATTAACTAAAATTGACGAAAGGTTGTTTATTGCATTTAGAACGTTATCTTCCCTGATGGTTGCAGAATTTCCTTTTTTCTCATACGAATCGTATATCTTATCCCAATTGATCGCCACTACCGATAAAATCAAAACTGAAGAAATTATTGGTATAAAAATTGAAAATTTATTTTTACGATATTGTAAAATTAGAAACAAAAATATAACTACACCAATACTAATAAAGGCACCTAAAGATCCTGTTAAATATATACTCAGAGTAAGTATAGACATTCCTAAGTATCTTTTATAGAGAGCAGAATAAATTAAAGATGGGATAAGTATCATGGCTAAACTCCCCGGTTCACCCATTGAAGCATAAAATCTATAATGAGCAGACCCGTCTTCCAGTTGATGCAATATAGAAAACCATCCAGATAAAAATACTCCATTCGGATGATTTAAAACTTGTAAATTACTAAAACCATTAAAATACATAAAATAGTCAAATAGACCAAGAATGATTATCAATAGTGTCAAATAATAGTAATATCGCAATAAACTCTTTGTATTAATAATATTGTCTTTTAATACAAAAGGAACTGCAAGATAAATAAGCCACGGAAATAGAGCTCCATAGTTAACGAAAAGCGACTGATCACGAAGCGTATTAATTGTTATATTAATAAAATACCCCATAAATACCAACAGCCCAGGCATCATATAATAAATCCAAATATTTTTACTAAGCTTTTTAACATAAATATTCAAGAAAATATATATACTTAAAATTAATAAAAAAAAGATATTATAAAATTTTCCAATATTTAGAATTCCAAAAATATATCTAAGTTCAGTAAATTGAAACAAAGCAATACCGACAAAAATAACTAAAAATGCTATAAATTTATTTCTACGATTAGCAATAGTCTGCTTCATTTTTATTATTTATTTACAAGCATCATGTAGTAACTCTTAAGTCTAATAACGAACGATATATGTCGTTTTGTTAGATTTCTTAACAGGCTTCTCGCATTAAGGACATCGCCAGTTAGATATAAAGCACGGGCATATGAATACACCCACCAGACTGGTAGTTCTGAGTTATTTTCTTCATTAAATTTAGTGATATATCGTTTATTTATATACTGTAGATTAGCTAGTGATAGGGTTGCATTACTGGTATTAGAAGTGCCGATCCAATAATACCCGAGGGTTTCGGGGATATACTTAAACTTATTAGTTAGTTTCGATAGCCTAATCCAGCACTCATAATCTTCAGATCCAATCAATTTTATGTCTTCACATAAGCCGCTTATTTGCTTGATTAATGAAGTCTTAACAACAACGCTAGAGTTGGAAAGAGCATTTCCTAGTTGAATAAGGTCGTTAAACACAGGTTTTTTAACTTGATATCCAGACATCTTTTTTTGATACAGGCTGAATTTTCTCTGACTGCTAATTATCTTTAAATCATGATAGCATACATCGTAGCCAGAATTACAATAGTACATTACTCTCTCCAATTTATTTGAATACCACCAATCATCTGAATCTAGAAAAGCAATCCACTTCCCACTTGAGGCGTCAATTCCAAGATTTCTTGATGCGGCAATAACACCATTATTATTAATTTTTAAAAGTCGTATACGTTGATCATTCAGATCTTTCAACATAGCATCAGTGCCATCTGTAGAATTATTATCTACAATGATCACTTCAAAATTTTGATAAGTTTGAGACAAAACAGACTCTAGCGCTATTTTTAGCTCTTCAGATCTATTATAAGTCGGAATGACAACAGAAACTAAATCTAACATTGGTCATAATTCTTAAGGCAGAATCGAATTAATTCTTTAATTTCTGCATCAAAATCATTGATAAATTTAAAGTTAGTATTATTTAAATGATTAGTTTGGAAATCAAGAAAACCCTTCTTTATTGATGATTTATTTTCAAGTGCTATTGGTGGCTCAAACCCTAATACACTTAAACAATTATTTTGTATTCTAGATGCCATTTCACCGATTGTACATGCTTTGCCACTTCCTATATTTACAATATTTCCTGCACCTTTATTTTCTATTAAGAATTTTATTGCAGAACAAAAATCATTAATAGTGACAAAGTCACGGACTACTTCACTATTACCATGTAATTTAAGAGATCTCTCAACAACCGCTTGTTTGCACAAATCATTTACTAACAACATCCAGCAATTCGCACTTTTGCTCACTGGACTACCGAATGCATTAGCAATACGGACAACCGAACCTTCTATATTTCCTTGACTTACGGCTGTCAGAACAGATTCTTCTCCAGCAACATGACTGGTTGCATAGGGGTGAGTGTTTATTGTTGGCGTGTCTTCGGCAATGACACCAATTAAACTACCACTATAAACATGCGCTGTTGACAAGTAGATTATTTTTTTTACACTTTGATTGACAGCTGCTTTGACTAAATTCTGAGTAAACACACCGTTCACCAATAAAGCTTTTTCAGGACTGTTACTACACTCCTGCGCATTTAACCCAGAGGCATGAATAATAATATCGACTGACTCGCAAACAGCATTCAAAGACTGTTCATTATCCCAATCAATTTTAGACACTTTTGCTGCAGGTAACCAATTAGGCGCGTCTTGATTAGATCTAGTGCCTAAAATTATATTGTAATCATCTGATAAGTATTGACTTAGTCTTCCACCTAGAAAGCCAAAACCGCCTGTAATTAAGATTGTTTTTTTCATTACTAAAAAATAAGACTATGGCCTATCCCAATTGTAATCAAAAATATCTAAATCAACATTTTTACTTTCTTTTGGATTATGTTCAATACTTGCCAAATTTAGCAACATATTTTCAGTGGACAATCCTCTAAAAGCAAGCCACAAATTAGGCTTTACTGTTAACCTTTGATAGTTATTTTTCGATAGATTAATATTAAAAAAACTGCTGCCATCATAAACTACAAATTCAACTTCACCTGTTACAACAACCAAGTTCAGTGTCATTTCAGTATGTTTTTTCCAGCCTTTGATTACGTCTTTATTGATAGTTGAAAAATAAGCCTCTCCAAAACCAATAAATCCATCATCACTCACCTTCATAGCGTGAAAGATGTCACCCTTAGGGTGTGTAATTTGTTTTAATGGTGTAAGAATTACGCCGTCCATTTGAGTGATTTAGACTTAGCAATTTCTTCATATTCGCCAATTTGCTTAATTGTTTTAGTCATCATATCACCATTATTTTTATAGTGGTCGTAGTACCATTCGGAGGTAAATTTAATAGTATCTTGATAATCTAATGCTGCCTGCCATTTCAACAAAGCAAGTGCTTTGTCACAATTAAGTTTTAGTAACCCTGCCTCATGGAAGGGGATATTATCTGTCACAGTAAATGCATCAGATGCACTGTCAAAGTGCCAGTACTCACTCAAATCTTCCAATAACTCAACAACCGTATGATTCTGCTCTGCACGAGGACCAAAATTAAGTCCCTCGCCATTTAAGTCTCTATTGCTATACAATGCCTGCCCTAAATTCAAATACCCACTTAAAGGCTCCAAAACATGCTGCCAAGGGCGTGTCGCTTCTGGACTTCTAATCTCTACACTTTCGTTCGCACTCCAAGCCTCAACACAATCCACAACAATTCTATCTTGCGCCCAGTCGCCACCACCAATCACATTACCCGCTCTGGCAACCGCCAGACGCACATTGGATTTCTCTGACTTAAAGAAAGAATGATAGTAAGACTTGAATATCAATTCTGCTGCACCCTTAGAACCACTATAAATATCTTTACCACCCATTGGGTCATTCTCTTTATAACCCCAAATTTGCTCAATATTATCATAGGCTTTATCGCTGGTAATAATAATTACTGTGCACTCATGATTTGAAACTCGCAACGCTTCAAGTACATTAGTCGTACCCATCACATTCGATGAGATAGTATCTACAGGTTCAGAATAAGAAGTAGAGACAATTGCTTGTGCTGCCAAATGGAAAACAAAATCAGGCTTTTCAGATGCAATCACCTGACTTAAGGAGTCAAAATCACGCACATCAATCAAATGATGTTGGATTTTATCCGCTAACCCCAATATCTCAAACATTGAAGGCTGTGTTGGAATGTCTTTAGAAATGCCAACCACTTCAGCACCCAAATTGAGAAACCAAGCAGTCAACCAAGAACCTTTAAAGCCAGTGTGTCCTGTGACTAATACTTTTTTTCTTTGATAAATATTGCTAAACATTACTTGCTCCAAACCATCCAAGTAGCGTTATTATTCTTACACATTTCGTTAAGATAACTCTTATCTCTTAAAGTATCCATTGGCATCCAAAAGCCACTGTGCTTATAAGTATAAATTTGCCCATTCTCTGCAAGCCTCTTTAATGGCTCTTGCTCAAAGACAACATCATCCCCATCATCAATATAATCTAATACTTCTGGTTGGCAAACAAAGTAGCCCGCATTTATCCAGGACCCATCACCCTTTGGTTTCTCTTTGAATTCTGAAACTTGATTGTCTTCATTGATATTAAGTGCACCAAATCTCCCTTCTGGCTGAGCTGAAGTCATTGTCATCAACTTACCATGCTTATTATGAAATGCAAGCGTCTCTTGAATGTCAATATCAGACACGCCATCACCATAAGTCAGCATAAAAGTCTCATTGCCAATATATGCTTTTGCTTTTTTAATTCTCGCACCTGTCATTGCATTCAAGCCAGTGTCCAACAAGGTCACTTTCCAAGGCTCACTAGAATTATTATGTACCTCCATATCGCCATTTAACATATCAATCGTCACATCACTCTGATGTAAAAAGTAATTAGCAAAATATTCTTTAATGTAATAACCCTTATAACCCAACAAGATAACAAACTCATTAATCCCATGATGAGAATAAGTTTTCATAATGTGCCACAGAATAGGTTTGCCACCAATTTCAACCATTGGTTTTGGCTTTATGTCTGTTTCTTCACTAAGGCGTGTTCCAAAACCACCTGCTAATATTAATGCTTTCATAATTTATATTAAATGTAAGATTATTGTATTATTATAGATGGTTTTATCTGTGTATTTATTCTTCAATAGCATCTAAATACTCTTGTGCCATTCGATCAGCCATGAACAATTCCAATGCTCTACTTCTACCGGCAACTCCCATTGACTCTCTTAACTCTTTATCCTCTAATAAAGATATAACCTTATCAGCAAATCCAGTCACATCATCAGGCTCAACAACATTTCCACAACTACCATCCGTTCCAATGACCTCAGGCAACCCTCCAATATTAGTAGACACAACAGGCTTAGCTCGAATCATTGCCTCAACAGCAGTAAATCCAAAAGACTCAAACTCTTGTGAGCCAATTAATAAAATATCTGCCTGTTTAATTAACGACGCCCCATTAGGTATAAATCCCAAAACATGTACATTATCACCAAGACTAGCCTTTTCTGATGAATTATTTATTACAATAAGCTCTTCCTTAGTTCCGGCACCGCAAGTCACTAGATGTGCATTTGGCACAATCTCTAAAACACTCTTAAAAGCTTCGAAAATAAATTTATGCCCTTTTCGTGCCTCGTAAGTCCCTAATACGATGCATATAGGATTACTATCAATCATAAAATGCTTGCGAATATCAAGGGTAGAGTCGCTATGATTATTGTCAACAGTTCCGTTATAAATATATCTATTATTACTGGCGGTCAGAGACTGAAATGTATCTCTTGTTTTTAATGACTCAGAGCAAGAATGTGAAACACTAACAAATAATTTGACAGACTTAAGAAGTTCCCTATCAATAAAACTCTCATACCATCTAAGTCCAAATTTTGGTTTCATGGCAAAATTATGAAAATTATGTATGCTTGGTTTTCTCCCCATTCTAAACCATACTATATTAGCAATTCGGCAAGTCTCAGCACCAGGGTAGCCCCCATTAACAACCAACAACTCATCGCCTTTACTTTTCTTAAAAATATTACGTATTGATATATATTGAAACAAGGGGAGGAGATATCTAAGAAGTAGCCGAAAAGCTCTTACAGCTAAAATCGGAAAAAACGAAGGTAGCTTGGCGGAAATATTCCAAGTTAAAGGAATTTTATGACCGATAAATTCGCATTCTCGACTAATTGAATTCTTTAAATTATCCTTTCCAGGGTGACTGTCATTGTAAACTAGTACAATGTTGTCATTAATATTTGGCCATTGGTTTATCAACAAAGAACAAAAAGTGTCCACCCCCCCTTTCTGAATATTTTCAACAAAAATAATAACTTTCAACTCTCGCTCCAAAAATAGCTATTTTATTAAATTTCATCCATGAGTTTTTAAAAACTCAAGCTTCTCTTACCACTAACCATATCACTTATAAAAACTAACCACCCCTCCAATAGAATTTATGAAAGCATTCTTTTTAATGAATAAAATTAACTTGTAACTTTAGTTAATAAAATATACGGACTTGATGATAGGAATATCTATACAAAAGAATTAGAGCTTTTTTGCCAACAACGTAATTCCTCCAGAAAAATTATCAGTAGACATAATAGTTAACAATTTTTTAATCTTAGTAGGTAAAAACCTATGAAAAATTGAAAAATTGAAAAAGAAATATGACATATTATCAATAACCGAGAAACCAGACAGGTCTAACATTTTTTCCATGCTGTGCAAAGTAAAAAACCTAATATGAGGGAAATCGTATCTATCTGCACCAGAAAAATAAGAAAAAGTGTCTATATCATTTCTTATAAGAAATTTTAAACGACCAATAATTGGGAAATGGTTTGGTACATGGACTAAAAAATGCCCACCAGGCTTGAGTATTCTAGATATTTCGTTTGTTAAAAAAAGTGGATCTATCAAATGTTCTAACACATCCTTACAAATAACGAGATCAACACTAGAATCTTCAATAGGAAGCCTATCTTTTGTAAAGTCATCTACATGTATAAGCTCATCAAAGTCTAATTTATCAGCCTGCTCTAACGCATATTTATTTGAATCAACACCTATCAAATTACAGTCGACTCTTCGCTTTATATCTCCAGTAAAAACACCGTTTCCACAACCAATATCGCAAACACTTCCCACCTTTATTTGATTAAATGTACTGTCTAACACTGGAGAGAAATAATTATCTCCGACCCTTTCGTTTATATCGTCAATAAACTTATTGTCAAAATGCTCTTTCATTGAAAAAATTCCATAATTATATTTATATTTTTTAAGTACTTAACTTGTTTCATTTAATTTTTCCGTAATAAAATTAATAATTTCTTTCGCAAGAATCGCCACTCTCATTGTTATAATACTTTTTCAATAACTTTTTTTTCTTATAAATAAAATTAGCATTGTATGCGCTTTCATCTTCAAAAATTAATTGTAAAGACTCCTTAAATTCAATGTAATCAAGCACCTCTTTTCCTGGCAATATTTCTCGACACTCTTCAATAAATCTTTTTCTATGCACAATCGAATAAACCATATCAGGAATAAAAGTGCGTAAGTAAAAATTCTTACATTTCCAATAATTTCGATATGATAAACCATGTTAACAGAAGCACCCTAAAATGAACAAGGAAAAGAGTTTAAATCATGAATTATGTCGGCCTTTGTTCGCTCATTAAAATCAACTCCAATAGTACCTGGTCTTTTCTTATTTCCACAATCTAGATCTATCCTAACTTGTTGATCGTTACTCATATTCTTAGCACCCCTTAATTAAAAAATTTCATGCAGAATTATAGCTCATTTTTCTTTATTAAAATAACCAACTAATGCAGACCTTATTTCATGGCGACGTGCTTTGCTTGAGACAATAATTAATGTATAAGACAAGATTATTACTGCGGATAAAAACACAAGAAATCTCACCAAACTAACAACGTCCTTTTGAGGCTCAATAAAAACAGCTTCAATTACATTCGGAAAATAAATGTACGTTAACACAACAAATATAATTATTGGTACCAATGTTTTCTTAAGTATTTTTGCAGGTGAAAAAATACTTAAAATTCCTTTTATTGCTATTAATGACGAAACTGCGGCCACAATGAATTTGGCAACTGCGATTGACGTCATGCCTAAATTGTCTATTAATAAAAAAATAGAAAAAACGAAGACAATAGGTAAGATAATTGCCTGCGCATATATATATTTATATTTTAAACAGGTAACAAAATAATAAGAAGCGGGGCGAGAAATTGCGCCAAAAATAGTACTAAGAATCAAAATTTGAAAAATTATAATCGATTCAGTGTACTCATCGCCAACCCAAAAAATAACTAACTGCTCAGCACCCAAAACTAAAACTAAAACTAAAACTACATATAAAGGGATTGTGTACTCAGTAATCTTTGCCAGCATACTGGCTATTTTATCAATCAATCCTTTCCCAGAAAAATGATTAAGTTGTTGAGAAAATGGTGAATACAGTATATTCCACAAATTTCTCATAAAATTTAAAAACGTAAACCCTATAGCGTATATTGCAACCTCTTGAATGCCGAACCATCGACCTATAATTAATAAATCTAACTCATAATAGACAATAAAGCTAAGCGTCAAAGCAAAAGAGCTGAATGCTAGATGTTTACCTTTTTGATAGTATTTATCTTTGAACCTTATAGACTTTAAAAGAAGATAGAAATCATACTTAATGACTCTTTTTATAACGATGATAGCGAGCAGAGATCCGAATATTGACAATAGCGTTATAAACAAATAATACTCAATTAAGGGGTAATTCCCATCTTTAAAAAAGAAATACACAGAAAATATTTTAATCAAATTAAAGGTGATATCTATTTTTAAAGAAATATAGTCTTTCAGTCGTATTAGAAGAGCAAACTCAACCACTCTTTGAAGAAAAACTTGGATAGGTAGCAGCAGGCCAATTATGAGAAATAATCCTCCTGCTATATCTGAATTTTCCTGACTAAGTCCTTTTAATACTACTCCAGGATCTCCCGATAAATAAACCATAAAGATGGAAAACGGCAAAAACAATAACAACAGTAAAAATAAACTAAACCCCGCAATTCCAACCTCTTCTACTTGGTTACCTTTAGCATATTCTTCTCCAGCAAACTTCTGACCAGAGGATAAAAAACCTATATCAGCATAACTTAAATACAATGAAAAAGTAATACAAAACGCATAAATACCAAAAAGTTCTTGCTGTGTTGACAAATGAGGGGTTACTATAACTAATGACAAAAATCCAGACACTACCGACAACACTCGCCATAAGTATATTTTTAAATAATTATTAGCTGTAATTAATTCCATTTCTAATTTAGTTGTGAACAATTCTCAATTGTTGTGGGATTATGGTCAATATGTTATCGTTATTTCTAGTCAAATATTAATTTAAGAAAACAGACTAACCTTAAGCAGATTAGAGTAATTCATTTAAGTCATGAATTACATCGGTATTAGTCAATCAGAATAGTTTACACTAATCACCTCAGACTTTTTTTTACCGTTACTATAAAACTTATTTCATCAAGATTTGTTTAAGCTCTCGAATAGGATTCTCGCTCTGCCGTGCATACCGACTACAAAACTGTTTTCTAGCATCTTGTATAATACTTTGCCCCCACCAACCATCAACATCGTTCCACACTTCGTTAACTTTTTTCGCAACTGATTCTGGTGTTAAGTGTACGATTCCAGCATCCACCAATAGCTGATATTGGGGCTTTGCGCTATCACGCAAGTGATCAAACCCATTCTGCCAAAAGGCAAGAGTTGGGATATTTTGTGATAGTGTTTCCAGAATGCCAGTTGAGTCATAACTATG
>Ga0233446_1000798_pt1 | contig 27992 bp, 30 predicted proteins | sample SI_124_October20_4_FD_182780 | JGI IMG/M metagenome (GOLD analysis project Ga0233446, IMG submission 182780) | Seawater microbial communities from Saanich Inlet, British Columbia, Canada - SI_124_October2016_120_MG | ecosystem: Environmental > Aquatic > Marine > Inlet | place: Canada: British...
TCGCTCTCTTCTTTGTTTTTATCCGTGATATAATATTCTTTATCTGCGTCTCAAGTACTATCTTCTATTTCCTTTTCCGTTGGTGGCAACGAGGGTTCAGGTACGAATCCATCCGCCCCACCTCCAAACTGTTGCACCATACTTTCATCAATATTTATTTCTTCATTTTCTTCTTCAATCTCCTCTTCTTCTGCATCTTCTATTTCATTTTCAGTAGGAACGCCATCGCCATATTTAGGTGCGTCAAATATTTCTTCTTTGTGCGAATCTGTTTTAAACCCTACATCGCTCGAAAATGGATAATTGCCGCGAATAGCTTCTTGAATGTCTTCACTTGCGAATATTAATCTATAATCCTGATATTCTTCGCTTTCGCCGTATATATCATCAATATTATTAATAATTTTATTATTTTTAATATTAATTAATTTTATTATTATATTATTTTGATTGTTATATCATTTTTTTCAAATTTTCTCTGCAACTAAAGTTTGAAATTTGTCAGAAATGATAGGTTTATTTTCAAATTTGATAATGGTTTTATATAATTGTAATGTTAAATTCTTTGTAGAATCTAATTTACCTAAAAATTCTGGTCTTAAATATTTTTTTGAATTATATTCAACATCTAACATTCTTGTTGCTATTAATGGTTTATTGTTTCTAAATATAAAATACATTTTTTGATACATAAATTTTGGAATTAAATACGTATCTTCGTTTATTTGTTTAATAATATTTAATTTAACCGCTTTCTTTAAAGCTTCTATATTTGTTTTTATGCTGTTGTCTTTATGCTTGTTAAATTCTTGAATTAAATATTTAAAAATTCGATCTATGCTTGCTTGCGGAAATTCTTCTTTTATTCGTTCGGGAGTTTCATTTAGGCATGTTGCTGTGCCTTCTTGCAAGAATCCTATACCCACTGTTATAGAATTAATTAAATCTCGCTCGTTTTCCGTTAGATAAAAATTGCTACAAATTGTTTCTGTTTGCAAATCTTTTTCTTTATTATTTTTTTGAATTTCTTTCAAGCTATTATTAAAATCTATAAGTAAAAAAATATTTGCTCAATTTCTGCGTTCTTCTTCGCTTTGAATTTCACTTTCTTTCTTTCATATATCATTAAAGTCTTTTATGGAAATTATATTTCCAAGATTATTTATTATTTTAATATTATAGCTTTTACTATTTAACCAAAATTTTCATTTTTTTGCGGCAGATGGATATTGTATTGAATCGGATAAAATTGGGACTTTATAATAAATAGATAGCGTTTTGTAAATAGTAATCATTGCATCAGGATAGTTAAATGCATCAAAATTTTCTATACCATGTATTTGGACGTGTGTTCCTAGCTTTTTATATGTAGCTAATCAAATAACCTCATAGTTATTTGAGACTTTATTTGATACTTTAAAAATCCAATCGTGGTCTTGTATGCGATTAATATAAATATTTTTATCGCTATTTATTAAAAAACCAACGTGCTGTCCGCTATTTATTAACTTCTCGATATGCTTTTTACTATTGATTTTATTATATTTACCTGTATCATCAATAATAGGATTTTCATTTAATTGTGATCAATTAACTTTTAAAGGTTTAAGTCTAGTTGGTATAATTGGTCGTTGAACTTTTTCTTTCAAATGAAGTTCTTTTTCTTCGGCATCTTTTTCAATCTCTTCTATTTCTTCTGTATCAACAGCTAAAAACGTTGCATTTTTATCATTAATTTTCTCGCCCGGATAAGGTTTGATATTATAATTTAATGGAAATTCAGAAAGCCCTTTACCGACAGCTGTCGCTTTACTATCAATTGAAGTGTCATATTTTTCTTCTAATGCCGCTAAATCTACGTTGTCTTGACTATGATAATTTTCTCAATCAGAATCATATTCTGCTTCAAAATCTTTTTTAAATTTTTCATCCATACTTTATTAAAACCTTTTCCTTTTAATGCTTATTTATATATCGTTAATCTTACCAATTAGAGAAGGATCTTTGCATTTCTCTTGGAATTAAATGCGAATATTTATTTAATACAAAGTACTTCATAGTCTCGTCAAGGATATAAGCTATTTGATCATTTTTACTTTTTGTTCTAAACTGATCAATAAAAGTATGGACCATTTGTTCTTGGTAAGCTTTTTGATTATTTTCAGCTAAAGCCGCTATTTCAGGGTTTCCTATATTGCCCCAAGGAATTTTACAAATTATTTTAAATTCACATTCATCTTCTTCTTGAATTATTGGTAAATCTCCTGAAGGCGACATTATAATAGTATTTTCTTCATATCTATTAAACCTAAATTTTTCTAATATATTTTCATTGTTTCCTGGATCAGTCATATATAGGGTTTTTAGTCTCGGGATTAAGATCTTTGAACACTTTAACCTGTCACTAATCAGCAAATTATTTGCATAAATTATCCCTTTAGAATCCTTATGCAAATTTATAATTTTTTCTACCATTTCAACTAAAGAAGGTACTGTCATTTCAATGTTTTTTTTATTTAATGAACCTACATTAATAATTTTTGAATATTGTTTCATTATTGCTCCTTGATTACTGTTAAAGATTTAAGATTCCAAGAGTCTCCGGCTCCCCATTTATTCTTTTGGGCCAAAAATACAATAGTATTATACTTTTGAAGGCTTGCAAATACTGTATGGCCTATTTTTTTAATGTCTTTTTCCCACACAAAGACGTCTAAAGCACCTTGCATAATAGAATCAATTTGCATAAAGAAAAACTTCTTACCTGTTTTTGTTGTTTTTTCCATAATTTTAGTTATCAATCCTGCGTCATAATCTTTTCCGTTTCTAATTTTTGGATTTAATCTAATCTGCATTAATTTTATACGGAGCTTTTCAGCTGGGTTGGGACTAAAAGCCGAGCCCAATGCGTCAATTTCTGAAGCATAAAAGAAACTATCGATAATATTATTATCATCTACGTCTTTAATAATAGCTTCATCTAATTCCATAGGCCTATATTTAGCCCTTTTTCCTTCCTTTTGCTCTTTTACAACTCGATAATTTGTCTTTTCTTTCATAATTAAAATTTTAGCCCTAGCTTCTTGCCTTGTCAACCCAAAGCTATCAAACATACCTATATTAGCCATTGTTAATAAAGCTCTTTTATTAATCGCAGAAAGTTTATTTTCTGCTAAATAATCAATAAAAGTATCAAACTTTTTAAACTTCACGTCGAACAATGTATTTAATGCTATTGCAGCTTTTTCACCAATTCCTTTTACTTGAGATAATCCAATATAAATAATTCCGCAGCTAGGATCTTGCTCATCCATTTTAAACATACAATTTTCGTATAGATTGGAAAGCTGCGGCGGCACTATCTTAATCTTTAATCCTCTTTCTTTAATCTGCTTAATAATATTTCCTAGTTTATCAAAACTTTCGTTTAATACAGAGGTATACCAATAACCAGGAAAATATGTGCTCATAAACATTGTTTGAAATGCCAAAATAGAATATGAAAAACTATGACTTAAATTAAAACTATAATCTGAAAAGCTCTCCATCATATTCCACAATGAAATTAGGCTGTCTTCGTTTAAATTCTTTTCGACGCCTTTTTCAATAAACTGATTATAGAACTCTTTTTGAAGCTTATTAAATTTTCGTTTATTTTTTTTCTTCATAATTTGGCCGGTTTTGAGGAACTTTCGAAAGCCGTTTAATTGACCTGGGTCAAAATCCCCAATGTCTCTGCCGATTTTCATCACAGTTTCTTCATATACGAAAATGCCATAACTTTTATCCATATGCGGACCGATAATATCCCAAATATTTTTATCGAACTCTTTCCCAATATCATTAGGATTAAATTTATTTTTAATAACTTTTTCGTGAAGTCCGAAACCTAACGGGCCAGGCCTGTATAATGCGTTACAAATAGATAATTCGAATAAACTTTCTACCTTAAGATCTTTTAAAATCTTTGTCATACCAGATGAATTAAACTGAAAGATCCCCTCTGTATAACCTTGGCGAAAATTTTCAAATACGTGTTGGTCATTGAAATTGATGTTCGACGGATGAATCTTATTATAAAATTCATTTTTATCATTATCAAAATCTTCTGCCGCTCTATCAATAACTTCATGCAGCTGCCTTAAATTTGCCAATCCTAAGAAATCAAATTTAATTTTACCAATTGATTCTAATTCGGTTAAGCTGCCACTTTCAGAATAAGCTGATGCAAAATCTGCAATATCATTTCCTATTAATGGAATGAACGGAACAATTTCATCATTTTTGTCTAATAATAAAACACCGCCAGCATGAACAGAAAGAAAATTTAAATTACCATTTAATTTTAATAAAATAGTTTTTAAATCCAAATCTTTTTCATCACCGACGTTGATTTGCCAATCATCAATTATTTGTTTAAAATATTTATCCTCTAAAATGTCATGGATCGTTACACTCAAAAGATTATAATTAGCATCGATGTGTTTAGAGATTGTTTCGGCCGAGTTTAAGGAACTTTTACCTACGTTAGGGTATTCTATATCTAAAACCCGCCAAACCGTCTTAATCAAGCTCTTTGTATGCAGCATGCCTTTGTTTGAGATAAGCACGGCATCATGATTTGGAAATAGCTCTTTAATAATATTAATCGTTGTTTTGCGATCCATTACATCTACATCGATATCTGGCGCATCCAAGCGGGTCTCATCGAGAAACCTGGAAGAAAGAAAGCCTGTTTTAATCGGGTCTGCCGTTGTAATTTCTAATAAATAATTTGTTAAGAAGCTACCGCCTGAGCCTCGACCAGGGCCGTGATATACATTCTTTTCTCTCATGGTTTGTAATACACGTTGGACAACAAGAAAGTACGCCGCAAAATTTTTATTTTTAATAATTTCAAGTTCGTTTTTTAATCTATCTGCATATTTTTTTGGATTATCAAACGTATGATAAAACTTTTTAAAACCTTTTAAGCATTCTTGTTTTAATTGTTCATCAATATCTTCATCAAAATATTGCTTCATTGTATTTAGTTCTTGCTTTGCTTTTAATGAAAATTTTGTAATACTATGTGCAATATCAATTGTTGTTTTGCATGCATTTTCAAATATATCTTCGGGAATAATTTCATTATGCCCGTTTTCATAATAAGTTTCTAATAAAGTCTTATTTGTTTTAAAATAAATATCAACTTGTTCTTCAGAACTATTTCTTTTACTATTAATAATATTAAATTGTTTTAGCGCAACCTTCCAATTTGCGGCCATTGTGATATCTCTTAAATAAGAGTCTTCTTTATCAATATAATGACTATCGCTTGTAACTACGGCCTTTTGGTCTTTATACTGATTCATAAACTTTACTTGTAATTCATTCATAAGCCTTTGTTTTGGATGATTTAGCGTTTGAAACTCAAAATAATAGTCTTGCCCGAACGTTTTTCTTAGCCAGTCTACTCTTAATTTTGTTTCTTTTAAATTATTATCAAATAATGCTGGGGCAAAAGCGTATGAACCTAAACACGCATTTAATGCAATTAAATTTTTAGGATTAACTTCTTCAATAATATCAGGAGTTATTAAAACATACCAACGTTTAATTCTACTAACAAATACTTGCTTACGCTTAATTGCTATATTATTAATTCTAACAAGTTCTTTATAACCTTTTTTATTCTTTGCTAATAAAACTAAATGATACCTAGAAGGTTGTTTAATATCTTTATTTTGCCATTTTTTTAATTCTTTTTCTGTTGTCATATAAATCTCGTTACCAACAATACTATTCACATCATTTTCTTTGCAAGTTTCAAGAAAATTGACGGTTGAGCCCATGTAGCCATGCTCCGTCATACTTAGATATGGCTCCATACTTTCTTTTTTAATAGTATTAATATAATCTTGGTAGTCAACGTGTGAATCGAGCAGTGAAAATTGACTGTGGCTATGCAAGTTTACATAATTTATTTTTTCTATCATTTTAGCTCCTTTAATAACATTATTTTAATTAAATATAAGAAATTTAATTGTAAATAAAAAGGCCTAATTAAAGGCCTTAAAGTTTTATCTGTATCTTGTATCAAATCTACAATCGCAAGCTTCTTCTTTTTCTTCTAAAATTTTGCGTTTATAGATTTCATTGATACAAGGTATTTAAAGTGTTCCTTGCTATCGCCAAATGGATTTTCTATATTTTTGCCATTCAAAGATACAGTTTCGATTTCTAACCCATATTTTTTGGGATCGTTTAATCATTTTTTTCATACAGAAGTTGCTTGTTCAGTTTGTTCGGAATCCGTAATAATTGGTACACCTGTTCTATTAGATATAGCCAAATAAAGTTCTAGCATTAAATCAGGATAGAGCCTTTCAAATTTTTCTGTATAAATGGGCTGCAAATATGATTTATTAAAATAATTAATTGCTTTCATGTTTGTTGCTCCAACAATTCGATCGTCTTTTAAAGCAAAACAAATGCCTCCAAAATTTCTATTTGTAATTTTATAAATATTTTTATTGACTTTAACGATTCTATTATAAGAAATAGCTTTTTTGATTACTTTCGCTAAATTGTGATCAATAGAGCTTATTTGTAAAGTTATTTTAATAGGGTCTTTCAAATTAACATCGGTTGTTTTTTTATCGAGTATTTCCTGCTTAAAAACATATGGGCCTTCATTTAAATTTATAAGTTCTATTCTAATAATTTCTTCTTTTATAAAGTCTTTCAACTCTGCTTTGGTTAAGTTATACATTATAATTTTCCTGTCTGCTTAAATAATTGATATTCTTTAATCGCGCTTTCTGCAATTTGATCATATAAGTTTTCTTGTCATTGATCTATATCAGGATTATTAGTAATATAGGATGTTAAATTATTAAAAACAAAAAGAAATGCCGGGGTCGGTAGATTAACCTTATCCATAAATACGCCCGGCGTTTCTTTTTTCATTTCATCTGTCAAAATTCCACCATTCAAAAAGAAATATTTTAATGCAAAAAAGTATAAAACATTTGAAAAATGATTTGAAAAATGTAACATGAAATTTGTATATAATTCGTTTTTATTATTTATAAAATCTTTAAACATTTTTCTCAATTATTTTTAATACTTCTGGCCCAACAATACTCCAATCCACAAAAGGTCTCGTCTCTTGGGAATGGATCAATGGAGTTCCAAAAGCTGCATCATCGACATAAAGCTGTGCAAATACTTTGGGGCTTGTTGTCCATTCGCTTTGTCTTGGATTAGTATTAATGCCATAAAACTTAATTCCATTTTCTTCGCAATAATCTACTGCTTCTTGTAAAGCTTCTCCGCTTCTCATTGTGAATAAAATTAAGCTCGCGCCTGCTTCCTGCCAAGACTTAAGCCATTTAAAAGCACCAATATCTTCTCCTACAAATGGATACTTATGCTGTACAATCGTGCCATCAAAATCTACACAAATTTTCATATATTATTCCTTTATAAAATGTCTAATTAAATTATGCTTTTCTAAATAATCTTTAATAGAACCTTCATCATAAAAATGATTAAAAGATATTATTGTTGTCATTTTTCAAATCAATGCTAATTCATAACTAGTTATATCTTTCTCTGGTTTAAATTCAAAACCAAAAATTGTTAAATTAGTATCATCTGAATACGTTGATTTGACAACGCACATTCCCGAATTATTTATTCATTGACCATCGTCGCGAACATGCATATCGTTATTAACATAGAGCGGATCTTTATTCATTTGATAGTTCTTTTACATCTTCTTCTTTAAGTACATCAATAAACTTTGTCTGCTTGACACTTGTTACTTCAAATTCAATATTTGGGTTCTTCAAGCTATTAATAATATTTACTTCTGCTTCTGTACAACTTAGAGCGTGAGTTAAATAAGCTTCTTTTTGTTTCTTAATAGCAACTTCGCCATTTGGCTTTTCAATTTCAATTTGAAATTCTACTCGTACTTCGTAATATTCGTAATTCTGTTCCATTTTTACTCTCCTAATTTTACTAATTTGTTTATTCTAGTTAACATTTGTTCATTTTTTCTGAATCGTCTCTTTACTAATGGAATTGATACCATTTCTCATTTACTCTTTTCTGTCTTATAAACAACGCCCGTTGAGTTATTCATTTTTATTAAAAATAATTCATCTGTTTCCTGCATCGCTACTATTGCATCTGTGCACTTAGCCATAAAATCATCAAATTTACTAAAACTTTTCTTTACTTTCCTTAAATTTTCTGAAATTAATTCTACTTTATACTTTTTCACAAGCCCTCCTTAAAAATTAATTAAAAAGTTCGTCAATTTTTGACACATGATCTTCCTTTTGTTTTCCATTAATTTTTGCGTTTTTTTGGTATGTTCCTGATAAAATATCTTTTGTTGAATTAATATCCATTGTATTAACTTTTATTTCAACAATAGATGTGTCCATATATACTGGATATAATAATCCATCACGTCCCGCTCGATTCTTTGCAATAAACATTGTTCCTTGATTTTCCAATCGTTGATCAATGCGTCTTGCCAGTGTAACAATAACATCTGAAATCATAACTTTATTAAAACTTTCGGCAATATCTTCTATTCCAATATAATCATTAGAAACACTGCTTCTATTACTCTGGCTGGCCGTTCAAATTGGAATCTGTAATTCGCCAGCTCATCCACGCAGATCCTCGTAAACTTCTTCTAATTGTAATCGCTTTTCTCAATTATTATTGCCAGAAGGCCTTAATAGATCGGCATAATCAATAATTATCATATCCGCTTTGAAACCGGTTGCTTTTAATTTATTTACATAAGCTTTTAATTTAAGAATACTTGCAGATTTTGTTGGATATTCTTGAATTTTTAAGCTTCCCATGCCTTCTCTCATAGACATTAACTTTTCTTTAACATCGCTTCTAAAAAAAGGAATTTTATCGATGGGATATTTTGTAAACCAAGAATCATAGCGAGTACCGACCGATCTTTTTCCAAGTTCTAAAGTAATATGAACAATGTTTTTACCAGCCTTTACTGCGGCCGCGCCTAAATGGACTAAAACCATGCTTTTACCAGCACCCGGCCCACCAATAATTACCCCTAACTCGTTACCAGCCAATCCGCCTTGCATTTCTTCGTCAATAGTTGGTCAGCCAGTAGAAACAACATTGTATCGTACATTTTCCGCTCTATCATCAAATTCGGATCAATAATCGTGATCTTCGACATCTGTATTTACTTTTTTAACAACATCCATCATTTCATTTTCAATACTATCAAATTGCTCAGATTTTAAATGTCCGGCCATTTTAATTAAAGATTCTTTAATTTTTTGATGCTTGCAAAAAGTAAAAGCGGTATCTTTTACAAAATCTGCATCTGCATTATTCGAGGCTTCTATTGAATTTATAGTTTTGTATAAAAGATTTTGTATATCGACGTCTTTTACTAACTTAACGTAGGTGCTTAAATTATCATATGTTGGTAATTTTTCATATTTTGTAAAATGCATGAGAAGCAATTTATAAACAGATCTGAACATCTTATCTACAAAAAATTCTTCTTTTAAGATTTCAAAAATAGAAAGGAAAAAATGCGTGTCTTCAATTAATAATGAAATTAATTTTGTTTGAAAATCTTTTCCATATTCTGATAATGAAACAACTGTCATTTATTTTCTCCCAAAAGTTTTTCTAACCATAAATTCAGCAAAAGGTATTAAAATTAATTTAAGATTATTTTTTGTAAAATCAAAATTATTAAACGTCTTAAAATACTTTATAATTTCTTCATTATCAAATTTATATTTTCCATTAGCTTCGCAAAAAGCTTTTACTTCTAATGAAGCTAATGCGTGCAAAGGTATGAATAGTTGAATGACTCTAAAATTTTTTAAAATATCATTAATAAATTCTTCTTTGCCATTTTTAATTAAAATTTCTTTAATTAAATTTGGCTTTCATTTTTCTTCTTTATGCAAATGATCAACAAATATCTTTTGAAAAGTTTTAATGCCTAAACCTTTAATTCCATCTATATTATCACTTTTATCTCCTACGATAGCTTTTTGTCAAATGAAATTAAATGGATTTGCTATTTCTTTTGAAATATCTTTTAAGGTTACATAATTTTTTTTTAAATGATTATAAATTATAACATTATCGGATAAAAGCTGATAAAAATCGGCATCCGCCGAAATTATTATAATATTATCTTCATTATGAATTCTTGTTAAATTTGCTATAACGTCGTCGGCTTCTAAATTGTTTATAAAAAGTTGATGGATTGGCAGATTTTTAAATAATTTTGTTTTAAATAAAGTAATTTGCTGTTCAATATCTCCCATATCCATATTGTTTGCTTTTTTCATAGCATTTCTTTGGTTTGAGATTTTATGCCTATTAGCTTTATACTCTTTTAAAATATTTTGTCTGGGTTTTCTGCTATTTTCACCCTCTCAACAAATATAAACTTCATCTGGCTTAAATTTTTGATAAAAAAATGCTATTTGTTTTAAAATTGAAACTTCTACATTGATTTTTGATTTTAAAGCAATGTACTTTAAAGCAACATTTGGGCCGTCGATTATCAAAATTCTATTTTTCATTAATATTATATCTCTTTTGCGCTATTCTTAACTGATCACCAACATCTCTGGTACTTGCAAAAACTAACTTGCGCAATGATGAATCTTTAACGGAAGTTGCCAATAAATCAACTCTATAACAATATAAATTAGTTAAAGCGCCTTTGCCATTTAATATAATTTCATTAATAGCTTCTTGCTCGGCTTCCAAAACGTTAGTTGCTATAACATAAATTTCTGAAAAACTATTAGGATGCATATAACATTTATATAAATTAAGATTCATCAATGGCCTCTTCTATTAATTTTGCTTTTTCGATATTTTCTTCGATGCTTTTTTTAACGACTTTAACAACTTCTGTTACTTCATCGGTCGGATACCATTCCTCGCTGGGCCTACCTAAGACGTCCGTGACGGACCTCAAAGCTCATTGCTTTACATCTTTATTATCTTTAAACAGTTTTGGCCATTCTGATCCTCTAAAAGATAAGACACCTTTGTCATTACAACCCTCTTTATTTTCTCAATTTAAGATTTTTTTATAAGCGCCTGCGCTTGCAATTAATTTTTCTTTTACTAAAAAATCAAAAATCGAAATATTATCTTGAATGCCGTATTCGAAATGTAATGGAATTTTTACCTCTTGCAAAGGTCTTGTAAAGCGGGTTTTTTCAGTTTTTATTCTTATTGTTTGACCAATAATATCACCACCTGTACTTTTTTTCATCTTAGTGCTTTTATAAAGCCTTAAAGAAGCAGAAGCGTGAAATATTTGCGCAGTGCCTGTTGGAATGATAAAACCGTCGCCCAAGAAAGAATTCGAATTGATATCCGTTCTGAGCTGATTTAAAAGAATTAAAGAAAGATTAAATTTACTGATTGCGACTTGAAGTTTTCTCATGCCTTTCGACATTAGTCTTGCTTTTGTGGGATATTGCCTTCCGCCGAAATCATCAGCGTCTTCATCTTCGGTAGATAAAGCTGTCACACTATCTATAACAATACAACCAAATCTGTCTGGATCTTTGGACGCCGCAAGATTATTTAAAAATATTTCTACAATTCTAAAAGTTTCTTCTATTGTATTAATATCTGGAATAAAAACGATTTTAGATGTATCGACACCAATCATTTCTGCAAATTCTAGATTAGTCGCACCTTCTGTATCAATATAAATGGCTATACCGCCTTTGTCAACAACATCTTTAATAGTATGTCAGGCAAGCAAACTTTTTCCAGCCCCACTTTCGCCATTCATTAAAGTAATTCTGCCTGCGGGCACTCCACCACGATTACCTTCCGCTCCTAGCTCTCCTCTCATAATAAGATCTACTAAAGTTGACCCTGTTGAAAATCATTGTTTGACTTCTAACGGATCATCTTCCTTCATATTATAAGCTACGGTTCGATTCATTTGCTCGTTGATATTTGCTTTGATATCCGAGAGCAAGTCTGCAGACTTGCTCTCTTCAATCTGTTTCTTTTTTTTTGCCATATTAACAACCTTTAATTATTGAATAAATCTTCGATTTCATCTTCAATATTAGGTGTTTCTTCGCTCGCAGCCGGAGCAGGTGGGGTTGCCACTTCCTTCTTAGGCGCAGGCGCAGTTTCTTCGAGCATAGATGCTACCTTATCTTCTTCTTTTTGCTCATCTGAAGTATTATCAGATGTAATAAAAGTCTTCATAGCTTTAATTGCATCTTCCTTGGATGTTGGCTTATTGTATAAGGTTGCGATATCTGGGCATGTATCAAGAATTGCATCAATTTCTGCTTGCGAAGGTGCAAGTGGCAAAGGATTCTGCAAAGTCTTGACATCATAGACTACGTCTACTTTCCCATAAATTAGGCCATTAGTTCCTGGCGGCGTCTTTTCTACAATAAAATCTGGCGCCGAATTAGGGTCTGTAATATCACCCAATTCCTGAGTGAATCCTAGAATCTTCTCGTAAACAGTCTTACTAAACGCAAAAATTCGAATTTTTTCTTCACCTCGAACTAATACAGGCGCATAAAAACGTTCTGATCCCATAAGTTCTCTTGCCAATGCTCGCTTTGATTCATCATTTTCTCGCTTTGCTTCGCGGAACATTTGAATTGTATATTGGCAAACAGGGCACCCTTCGCCTTGATTTTCTAAGCAAGTTACAGTTGGCTGTAAATTATAATGATGCTTAAAACGCATGAATGGCATGCGATCAGAAAATTTATTTGGCACAAATCTAATCTTTGTCTTTCCTGGCTTTGGCGCAAACTTAACCTCTTTTAGGTTAGAACTTCCGCCTTGATTATTTAATGTTTCTAGTTCTTTGTTGATTAGGTCCATATCGATTGGCATAATCGTCTCCTTTATAAATTGTGTTTTGTTAATTCTGTTAAATAATTTGATTCTAATAACAAATTAATATCTGTTATTTCTACTTTTACATAAACATTAATTCTATCCTTTATCTTGACTTTTTTATTTTTATCAAATACGTTTGTATCTAATTCCAAATTTCCTAGATCTTTAATTTTTAATATAAGCTTTTTAATTGTAAAATCAAAACAATCTAATAATTCATAATCTTTTAATTTAAAATTATAATCTAAAAACCATTTAGTAGTTGAATCTACATGAAATCCTATTGGCAGTTCGTAATTTAAAATTACATGTAAATCTGCCTGTCTTCCGTATCGATCTATATCTCCGCCTGCTGGTAACGTTACTTTTGATGTATTTTTTTGTCTGGATACATCATCTAACTTTAATTCAACCTCATCTTCTCTGATTCCTGTGCCAAGGCAATATTTACATTTTTCTTCTATACCTTTGCACTCACATGCAATCTTTCTAATATATTTTAAGTGTAAAGGCTCCTCGCCCAAAATTTGTTTTAAATTAATATTCACACCAATTTTTTTATGATTTAATATAGCAGAAACATTTGTAAAAGAAAAATCATAATCTAATCTTTTACTTTGATCTAATAGAATCTCTTTAGCTTCCCTTATAGAATTAAAAAAAGCCGCAGATCCGCCTTTATCCGGATGCGCAACTTTGATTAAGTCTCTATAAGCTTTTTTTAATTCTATTCAAGTAGAAGTGGGTTTGCAATTTAATATTTCATAAAAATTAACATTTTTTAGCATTTATTCCTCGCTACATTATATTCGTTAACCCAAAATATAAAGTTGGGGTTGGTATCGTTCCTATTAACATTAACCAATTTTCTTCAGTTTGACCCTGATTTAATCATTTTGAAAAATATATAGAAAAACTCTTTGAATTGTATTCATCGAAATCATATAAAAATGGCGGCATATAAAATATCTTATTATAGATACCAGATAAATATCCTACTGGCGGTTTTACTATATCAAATATCGTATTTATAATTAATTCGTTAAAATAATCACGGTATGCAATATTTGTATTATCACCAGTAGATATTTTTATTTTTAAATTTTCGATAGCTAAAGCCTTGCTAGGTAATAATATAACTTTATTGCCATGCGACTTTCAAAACGTTTCTACAATAAGACTAATATGCTTATGAAAGTTTTCAATATTTGAAGGAAAAGAATCAAATTTCCGATTATCAAAAGCTAATTCTAATAGTGCTTCCATTGCTTATTATACTACTTTAAATTGTGAAATTACTTATTTTTTTTAGGACGACCAGATTTTTTCTTAGGAGTTTTTGCAACTTCTTCAATAACTGGTTCGGCAATTTCTTCAACAACCGACTCAATAACTGGTTCGGCAATTTCTTCAACAACCGACTCAATAACTGGTTCGGCAACCGGCTCGATCTCTTCGCTAATTTCTGCTAAAAAATCTGTAAGTTTCACGGGCTGAGGAGCATTAACCGTTTTATTTCGTGTAAGTTTAATTCTTCTTCTTGGCATTTTTTCGTTTCCTTTATCTTTTTTTTAAATTTAATGTCATTGCAAATACATTTGCTAAATCAATGAACGTATTTGCTTCTTCAATATTTTTTTTCAAAATCAATAACTGATGCGCTGATAACTTTATTAAGTATGTATGCTCAGATTTTTCTAAATATAATTCCTGTAGTCTATCTAACGCTTTTTCTATTTTGTTTACAATAAAAATTTTGTTAAAAGGCTCATTTGGATTTGAACCTTTGTTTCGTCTCGTTGATTTAAATTTAGCAGATTTAATACTTAAAAAATCTTCAACATTATCAAATTTTTCTCATTGTACTTTTGATAATTCGGTTTTTAAACCTAATTCATTTACAATAGCCTTGTATAAGCTATTATCTCCTTGAGATATTAGGCTTTCGATTTGAGTTATTATATTATTATCACTTGAACTTTTATTAATTTTTGATAATTGCCCTGTCTCAAACTGTCAATTTGATGTTTTTAAAGATACAACATGTTTGATATCTTTTAAATTTTCGCCTTCATAACCTGTTACTTGTGATGTTGCCGCAACAGATCCTATATACTTCATCATTTCATTTAATATTTTTAAACTATTTTTAATTTCATTATCTTCCGACGTAATATTACTCATTTTTATTATATTCGTCGAGTTTATATCTTTAAATATAATTTCTCCATTAATTCAATTGCCTTCTAATAAGCCGGAAGCTCTTAGAATATTAGATGGAATCTTTTGTATTGATTGCTCTATCGCAGCTGCACCAGCTTTTAATGCTGTTTGCATTGGGTGCGCGTTTGATAACAAATCACTTGTGTCCGATGTTATATTTGATCCAAAATTATAGAGAACTTTTCCTGAATTAACATCTAGACCTCATGATATTTTTAAACCGTTTTCTAAATCAGAAAATAATTTCATTTCTTTTAGCTTATTTTTTAAAATATATTTCTTATCTCTTATAATATAAGCGTCGGCGTTTTTATTAATTTTAAACGCAGGATTTAAGCTGCCATAATCCGCAACAAATCAAATTTTATTAAAATCATTGGTTACTCTGTCCAAACCTTTAGGAATCGGTAATGCCGGTGATTTTTTTAATTCTTTTTTTCTCTCAGCGGCAGCTAATGCAGCAAAATTAAAATCCTTGGATGGTTGCGGCTTTTTGGATTTTGATTTGCGTTGCTTTTGCTTAATTTCTCTTTCTCTAGTTTTGCCCATTGCCCATAATTTTGCCATTTCGTAATCATGCAATTCTTTACCAAATCCACGAATAGCTTTATCAGGATCTTTTAATCGTTTATTTCAAGATCTTCAATTATGATGTACAGTTTTTCACACCATACCAGGCGCACGAATGCCTTGTCTGTGAGCATCTTCCAAAAGAGGCTTCGAGTTTTGTTTGTGTTCTACTCTTAATAATATTAATTGATTTAAAAATTTAACATAATCGTTTTTACATATTTCATTATTTATTAATAATGAATTTATTAAGATATTTAAATTACTAAAATTATAACAAGGGCTGATTTTAAAAACAACAGGGATAGGCTTTTGTTCTTCTTCGAATATTAAGCCCTTTTCTATTAACATTTTAATGGCTTTTAATCTATGGGCTCCATCTTCTATAACAATATCATTTTCTTCTAATCTAATTAATATAGGCTCATTTAATTTGCCATTACTATTTTTAATACTAATTAAAAACCTGGCCCATTCATATTCAGAATATCTACCAAAATAATTGTTTTGTGGCTTCCCATCTAAATCTAATATAATTCTTGTACAGACTTCTGTTTCAGTTGGCAGTGTTTTAATAAAATTATAAGAAATATCAATAGGTTCTAAAATTTGAATATAGTTATTATGATTATTATCATGTAACTCTAAATTTTCTAAAAGAGTATCTTCGGCTTTATTTTTTAAGTTTTTCATATCATTCCTAGAAAATAGTAATTAAGTTATATTTATATATAAAAAATATCGATAAATTTAACTTAATAAGTGCCGTTTTCAATATCTATATGTGAATTTTCTACTTATTTCGATTCTTTTCTTCTCATTCATAATCTTATTATTATGTAACATTTTTGGTTTTTTAATTTGTTCTAAATAAAGATTATCTCAAACATAATATAAACCTGCATAATCAGGAACATCATCGATTGATATTAAATCCTTTGGTACAACAAAACTAAAATAGTTTGGTGTGCTGTTTTTTCTTACTCTTTTATCTTTTTTCATTAATTTTTCAAAAAGTTTATGTTTCTTCTTTTTGAAATCATGTTTAAAATCAGATTTTGAAATTTTAATTTCATATTCTTCTAAATAACCGGACATTAATTCTGCTAATATATCAGATTCATTTGTAAAAAAATAAATATTAGGAATAATCCATCTTCGACCCTTTTCTAATATATGATCAAAGATGGATTGTTGTATGTTTTTTTCGTTAAGCTTCATAAATAATTAATTAATTCTAATATTTCTTCAATTCCTCGTTAATCATTTCGTCAATAAGATCTTCAAAAGTATATTTATGCTTCCATCCTAGTAAATTTCTGGCTTTAGAGCAATCGCCTTTCAAATGTTCTAATTCTTCTGGCCTTAAATATTTTTGGTCTAATTCGACATATTTAGATCAATCTAAGTCTAAAGCCTTAAAAGTATATTCAACCAAATCTTTGACGGTATGAGATATTCCGGTCGAACAAACAAAATCATCTGGTTTATTTTGTTGCAACATTAATCACATACATTCAACATAATCCTTTGCATGACCTCAATCTCGCGAAGCATTTAAGTTACCTAATTTAAGTTTAGTTTGGAGTCCTTTTTTAATCCTTATCGCCTCTTTAACAACTTTTGCTGTAACAAAATTTGATCCGCGTCTTGGGGATTCATGATTAAAAAGTATACCATTACTAACAAACATCTTGTAAGATTGCCTATAGTTTCGTGTAATATTATAAGAAAATACTTTCGCGCATCCATATGGCGAAACTGGACTCATTGACGTAGTTTCTCTTTGAAACCCGTCGTCATCAATATTATTGCCGAACATTTCTGAACTTGATGCTTGGTATACTTTTGCATCTGGACAAATTAATCTAACTGCTTCTAATAAAACTAGCGTACCTACACCAGTCGTTTGGGTTGTATATAGCGGCTGATCAAACGAAATTCTAACATGACTTTGAGCTGCTAAATTATAAATTTCATCTGGTTTAACATCTTGCAACACTCGAACTAACGATGCCATATCCGTCATATCTGCGTATATTAAATTATCTTTTATTTGCTCGTAAATTGTATTTAGCCTAGATGTTTGATTTTCTGATACAGAATTTCTTTTAATTGTTCCATAAACTTTATAACCTTTGTCTAAAAGAAATTCTGCTAAATATGATCCATCTTGGCCATTTATGCCTGTAATTAATGCTATTTTCATTTATTTCCTCGCTATTTTATAGTTATTGTTAAATCATTCTATCGTTTCTTTTAGACCATCTTCGATTGATGTAAATTTGAAGTTAGGTAAATATGACATTAATTTTTTATTACTAGATGGCTTTCTATATTGTCCATCTGACTTCGTTTTATCAAATATAATATTACCATCGAATTTCATATATTTAGCAATTAATAAAGCAATGTCTTTTATACTAATTTCTTCTGATGTTGAAAAAATTATAGGTTCTTCTTCGTTATAGTTTTCTAACGCTCACATTGTTAATATAGCAATATCTTTTGTAAAAATAAATTCTCGTAAAGGTTTTCCGCTGCCTCAAATTATAAAATCTGTGTTATTCTTTTTTGCTAAATAACATTTATGGATTAAAGAAGGAATAACATGGCCGTTTTCTAAATTAAAATTATCGTTTGGACCATATATATTTGTTGGTATAACGTTCACGATATTCATTCCATATTGTTCTCTATAAGCTCTTGCTTGTACATCTAACATTCTTTTTGCATAAGCATACGGATAATTTGAAGTATGAGGTTCGCCGGTGTGAATTTGATCTTCTGTTAACGGATAAATAGGATTATCGGGAAAAACGCAAGTTGACAAGAATGAAACAACTTTTTTAACTCCGGTTTGACGCGCGGCTTCAATAACATTTGTGTTTATCATAATATTATCAAAAAAGAATTCGCCCTTATAATTCATATTTCCACCTAAACCACCAACTCTGCCGGCTGTATGAATTATTTCAGTGGGTTGTATCTCTTTAAATAATACCAAAGTCTGTTGAAATTCACGAAGGTCTATGTCTTGCGTAGAAATTCTTTTTCCACTTAAGGCTGTTGCAACTAAACCATTTCCAGTTATTAGCATTTTATTCTCCCTTACTATTATTAATAATATTACATATAAACTTTACTTCTTCTGTCGTTATTTCATGATTGTTTGGCAAATATATACCAAGTTTATCTACTATATCTGCGTATTGGAATTCCTGAGCTCCATATAAATTTGATCAGAATGGTTGTTTACCAATGTTGCCGGCAATTAACGGACGAGTTTCTATATTATTTTTCTTTAAATTATTAATTATATTTTTTATATTACGTGAAATAACCGGGTATGCAAAATTAGAAATAAATATATTTTCATCTTCTGAAATTTTGCACATATTATGATCTATATATTTTTTATATAAATTATAATTTTTATTCCTAATTTTTGATATTTCATCTATTTTTTTTATTTGTTCTATACCAATATATGCTTGTAGATCTGTGGCTCGAAGATTGAAGCCGGGATAAACAAAAGTATATTGCTTTTTAAAATCATCAATATTATAATTTTCTAGCCAATCATTTTGAGTTTGTTCATTTACATCTCTAACCCAGCCATGACTTCGTATTGATTGTAAAATATTATACAATTCTTTATTATTTGTACAAACCATGCCGCCTTCGATAGTTGAAATATGATGTCCAAAATAAAACGAGAAAGAGCTCATTAGACCAAACGATCCAGTTTTTTTCCCATAATATTCAGATCCTACGCTTTCACATGAATCTTCTAAGATAATAACTTTATATTTTTCGCATAAGGCTTTTATTTCGTTCATTTTATTTGGTATGCCTAAAACATGAACTAACATAATTGCAGCTGGGGATTCTTTTATAAAAAGAGTTTCTAAGTCTTCTATATCTAATCCCAATGTTTCTTTATCGCATTCGCATAGAATTGGCTTTAATCCTAATTGAATTATTGGAGAAACCGTTGTTACTCATGAAATACTTGGGACAATAATTTTATTATTTTTCATTTTCTTAGATAGTAAAAGAGAATATATTATAGCTAAATTGGCTGAGGATCCAGAATTTACAAAAACCGAATATTTTACTCCTAATCATTTCGATCATTCATCTTCGAACTGTTTTGTTAATTCGCCCTTCGTGAGGCGCGGATACGTTTTTATTCAATCGCTTAGTAAGTCTAATTCAACTTTACTAATAGTATCTCTAACTAATGGGATTTTATTCATTTTGCCTCTTTTTCTTCTTTTAATAATTTTAATTCTTCAATTGTGTCAGTTAATAATAAATTATACATACATTCTTTATGTTCTAAATAAAAAATATTATTTTGTTCATTTAAATTATTTGGCATCTCTTTTACGAAATCTTCATAATTTAGATCAAAAGCTTTATATAAAGATCTAATAAAATCGTTGACGAAAGTGAGTCTTGCTGAACCAATAATAGCATTTTGCTGTAGTGAAATAGATTGATTCACAATAAATTTTGGGTGTATTAAGTCCCTATAAAAATACGTGTTTCCTAATTCAATTTTTTTTAAATTAATAATTGAGTCAAAAACTTTTGCAAACAAAAAGCCATTTTTTCTATAGATTGAATTAAAATTACTTAAATAATGTATAATTATATTTGAATATTGAGCTTTGTGTGTTAAAAGATAATCTGTTATATGCCTTTTTGATATAACATAATTTGACATAGTATGTTTAAATGGAGTATTAATGTTTATTGGTCCATTTTTTTTATTTCATAACTCTATTGTTGAATAAAATATTATTTGTCTACTTCTTTCTTTGAAGAAATTTATAAATTTTAATGTATAATCATAATTTACTTTCATAAAATCATTTAATGTTAGACTTCTATTAAAAGTTCTTTGCTCAGCAAAACAAATATAAACTCTATCAAAATTTCTAAGCTTAAAATTCTCAAAATCTATATTTCTTGCTGATATTTTTTCATATGTATTATCGAAATAATAAGCTAGCTGAGATGTATTTCCAATAATTAAGTTTTTCATTTATTTATATAATTTGACAGAATCTTCAATTAATGACTTGCCACTAATAATCGCAGCTTCAAGCATTTTATTTATCGCTTCAATATATTTTGGCCTTTTTTGTTTAAAACATATATCAATTTTCCTTTTAAGAGCTGCGACCTCGGAATCCGAATTGGATGTGGAAATTGCATCTTCTAAATATCACATTCTACAATGCAGAATACATAATTTTTCAATAACCTCACCAATGTTATCGGTTTCAATTAAATTATTTGGTAATTCTACGCTTTTATCGCGACTTAATATTTTTTTTGTGGTTTCTTTAATAATTTTTTCTATATTTATTGCTATCATTATTACTTTCCTTTATTTTTATTATAAAATATTTTTTCTTATTAAACTAATAATATTATTTTCAATGAAGTTATTAGACCAAATCTGGGTTGCAAGTGAATCTTCAAATCATATTCCTTCGTGCTTTCTATTTGTAAAGCTTATATATTTTTTATTTTTAGATAATAAGTTCTCTTTTATATGAGTAAAGCAATATGGGCCGCTAGCGCGACCAATAATTATATCGCAAAAAGTAGATAAATAACTTATTTTTAATAATTCGTTTTCCGAATCATTTATAATTGAAGATGTATGCATAATATTTTCATTTAAATTTGAATTATTTGTTATAATAAATAAATAATTAAATTTATCAAAATCTTTATTTAATTGAAGAATTATTGGGTCAAAGTTAAAATTAATAGACTGGCCTGATTGCACTGCGCCATTACATATCAAAATTATTTTTTTATATTTCCGCTTTAGTCGTGTCATTTCTTGTTTAATATTTTCAACAGTCAATTGTTGAAAATATATTACTGGCAACAAATCATTGTTTATAATATTTGTTGTATCAATATTTAATTTATTAAATATTTGCATTGCTATTTTTTTATGATTTTCGAAAGTACATCCGCGCCAATCAAGGAAGCTATAAAAATTTTTCCCGATTCAAGTATTGATAATGTTGTCATTTCAATAGTCTAATTCTTTGCTTCATAAAACAGATTTGCCGGCGTAATTACATGCTTCTAAATCATTCAATAAATTTTGTTTATTGTTATGATGATATTCGATCTTGAATTGTTCTTTTTCTAAAATATTTAAAATCATTCTAGAATAAAAAACATCTCCGTTATGAAAATTATTAAATAATTTTATTGATTTGTTCATTAATTGGGTTCCGTTTTTTTATAAATTCTTCTAATTTACTTAGTATTTATTTCTCAATTAATCTGTTTTATATTTTTCACCATTCAATCTTCACCATTCATATATTGAAGTGCTGTTTTTAAATTTCTTTCGATATAAGGTATCATATTAAAGTAGACATCTTTATTTATTTTATTTAAAATTAAATCTAATTCTGTAAAATTTTTAAAATCTAAGATTCCGTTTTTATCAAAAAAATCTCCAATATTTTTACAGCCTCAATAGATAGGTATCGTACCTGTTGCAAAACAATCTAATATTTTTTCTGTAAAATAATTTTTTACAGAAGAATTTTCTACAACTATCTGAAACATGTAATCTATACATACATCTTCTTTTTTGTCAAAGTTGTTTATACCTTTACCAAAAGCTTCGATATAATTATATTTTTTTATTATTTGATGTCTTAGTTTATGACCGAATGTTCATTTTTTATATGATACAACAATATTTACTAATTTATTTTTTTCATATATTTTATGATTTTTTTCTTTAATTCATGTTCTTCCATACGGACAGAAAACAGAATTACTAACGTTTTTAAGTAAATAGTCATCAAATGTAAAAATATAATCAAATTCTTTAGATAAAGTTTCTATTGTTTGATATATGTTTGGTTTAATCGCTCGAGGTTCATTTAATAATGCTATTTTAATTTTACTATCGCATATAGAGACTTCTGTTATAGAATCATCAACAAAAAAGGTGATTCCATCTCATTTTTTCTTTTTTAATACAGGAATCGTATACTTTGATCTATTGGCTAGATCGTCTGGTGGTATATAATTTTGATCAAATATATTAATTAATTGCATATTTTTCTCATATTTTTTCAATTTCTAAATTTAATATGTTAGCGGAGGAATCACTCGTACTTACGCCGTTAGGATTATGATAATAAAGACATAATGGTTCTTTAATCATATATAACTTTGAAATATTGTGTATTGCTATTCACATATCTCAATCTGCACTTATTGGGAAATTTTCTCCATCAAAATATCCGCAAATATTATGTAATTCTTTACGCCACATTGGGTCTGGTCCACACTGACTTTTTTTAAACCAATTTATGTCTTCGGGCGGCAAGCGGCGGCTCATCCCAATCATTCCTTGTGGATTATAAATGGTATCATTTTCGATAGTTGTAACATTTAATCAATTATATACTAAACCTATATCAGACTTTTTTTTAAGAATGATATATTTTTTTTCGTTTGCTTTTGGATATCTACGATCATCAATATTTCAATTTGTAACAATCTTAGTTGTTGATTTTTTTATGCCTTCGTTCCAAGCATTATAAACGCCTTTGCCGGTTTCTTGATAAAAAAATATGTTATCTAGATGAGTATATTTATCAAATATTTTATGTCATTTTGTATATATAATTATATGTTCCGTTCATCTAAACATTGTTTGTTTTTGGATATTTTGAAATCATCCTTCGATGGAATTTAAATATTTTTCTAGCGAACCAATAGATCCTATGACCGATAAGTGGTAGTTTTTATTCATAACTTTTCTCCACTTCAATAGTAATTTTTGTAAATAATTTAAAGATTTTAGTTTCTATTAAACTATACTGATCTTTCAGTTCATTGTAACCGTTATCATTCGTATTGGTTATCTTGGTTGTCTCCAACTCTTGTTGATTTTTAAATATCATATCGTTAGTTGATTTATCAAATTTTTGGTGAGGTATTGATCTAACAAACCCTGCACCTTGTCTGTCTCATGATAACCCACTCTTTTTAACTCTTTCTAGCAAATCATCATCTTCAAACCCTCAACCTCAAAACTGATTGCTGAAGCCGTTTATTTGTTTAAAGTTCTCGATGGACATTTTTACTATTCCACCGAAACCATTTTCTAAATGCACCTTTTTGTCTATGCGTATTTTAGCATCTTTGATGTATTTCATAACATCGTCGTTGTCATTTTTTAAATAATTTACTAAAATATTGCTATTATCATGCGACTCTATGTAATGGCTTATCAAATGTTTAGGTGTTTCGCTAAAAGAATAGTCTACAACATTGTCGCTTAAGGTTGTAGGAAGGAGATCAACATCATGTAATACTACATAATCAAAAGAATCATCTAATAACTTCACACCGACGTTAAATAATAAACCTTTATTAAATGGTTTATCTTCTATTTGTTCTATAACAAATATTTTAAAATTAATATTTTGATTATTTAAATATTTAGTTATATAGGGAGCAAACTTAATTAAATGCTTTGCTCTATTTCTATATGGAACTATTATTGCCAACTTATGCTTTATCATAAACAACTCACTTAATCTTATTTAACTTATCTTAAGTTAAATATTTTTATTGTAAAAACTTAATAATTCTTTTGAGAAATTTGATTTTGTATATTCGTTTTCAAAACCTTTATTATAATCAAATTCATTATTCATTGCTTTTTCAATAGCATTTACCCAATAATAAGGGTTGCTTAAATCACCTTCAATAGGAATATAAGCGTCTGAGTTTAATAAATATTCCTCTGATCCTAAACCTGCATTACCAACGACTTGGCATCCGCACATTAACGCTTCTAGCGCCGGTAATCCGAATCCTTCACCATCTGTCATATTTAAAAAGATTTTACTTTCTTTTAAAATATCAGCGACTTCTTCTGGAGTCTTATTTGCAATTACAGCAACTTCCCATCCATTTAACTTACCCATAGCTTGGGCGAGCGAAATAGCTTGATAGTATTTAATATCCACTCCTTTTCGGGGCATGAAAGCAATTCTATTTTTCTTTTCTTTCGGCTTAGAAACGGTTTTAATATCTAAATCGCCGTCTTCCGTCTCAATAACTTCTTCTATTTCTTCTATTCCAAAATCAGTATTGAACAAAGTTGTTTCTACATAATTAGGAATCTTAAAAATATTTTTTCTATCAAAAGGATTTGTTGTGTTTAAATCTTCAATAAATTGAGTTACCTTATCGCTTACTGTCATGATCTTATCGATTTCTAATGCATTAAATGGCACGACCTGCTTAAAGGAATTAAGCATTGACGGAATTATATAAGACCAACCTTGTGCAAATAAAACTTTCTTTGAAGTAACTTCAAATTGTTTAAACAGCTGGAAGAAATTCATGAAGCCTTCGGGAATAACGATAACATCGTCGCTTGCAAAATTATGAATTTTTTCTACGGGCCTTCCTTCTTCGAACTTAAACATATTATCTAGATAATAAAAATTTAAATATTTAATGTCTTTGCCGAACTTCTTATTAATCTTTCCGAATTCTTTTTGAAGATGTACAATATATGCATTATGACCATTTTTATTTAATTCAATAACGTGATCATAAATAACATTAATTCCTCCCGATGCCTCTTTCATATCCGGGCAAAGATAATAGATCTTATTTAATGGTTTAAAAGCTTTATTCATATTATTTTTCCTCTTTATTATCAACAATTTCGTCTTCTGTAAATGTAACTGATCCGTCTGTATTCTCGGAAGCTAATGCTAATGCATCAACAATGTCTTCTTCTTTCTTGCCAGCCTTCTTCATTGCTTCTATGTCTAGCCATTGCACAACTGAAATTTCGCTTGGATTGTAACCTTCTTTCTTCATCGCCTTCGCAATGGGAATAATTTCGTCCGTGACCAGCTTTCCGATATGAAACATAGCAATATTTTGACCATCTTCGCCCTGTTGTCTTAATACGGCCTTATTAAAGTCCATGGCTCCAATAATACTATGGGTTAAGAATAATTCATCAGGAATGATTTGATCGATATGTTTAGGGAAGTCGTCTAACCTATAAAATACTGTGCTGTTCTTTTCGTCATCAGCTTTCTTAATATCTTTAATTTCTAATTTTGATAGTAATCAGCCGCAACGTTTCTTGTTATTTTTATATTCATTCCAATGGGCTTGGATATGATTTGGTAATCAGAAGATTGGTGCTATGGATTTAAACGTACTTAGTTCGCCATATTCTCCATTAGCACAATTATCTGTGTAATTACGTACTTTATTAAAGCTATTATCATCTGAGAAGAAATATTTTAATTCGACTTGATCATTTCAAACATCAAATCTAGATTTAATACTTTCTGTATCTTCATACATATCCCGCATCTCTTCGCAAATTTGTGGCGTCGTGATTGTAACAACTTCAATTGATAAAGTTTTATCAATTTTTTGAGAAGCTATATTTCCAATTTGTTCTAAATATTGGTTTATATCTGTGAAATGATCGCAACCCACAAATACTGTGACAGTGTTTTTTAACATATTTTTCCTTATTCTTATGTAACATTAAATAATAGCGGTGGTCAGATTCGAACTGACGATTCTTAGATTATGAGTCTAAACGGATAACCACTTCCACACACCGCAATAAATTTCTTAAAATTCTTCTAATAATCAATTATTATCTTCTTTATATATACAACCAAGCTTCTGAATTTGATAATTTGCTAAATATTTTCTATCTTTATTTGTCCTATCTGCCTCTAGAACTAAAAGTCGATTTTGATAATTGCTTCAATCAATTTTATAAGTCGGATCGATTTCGCCAATTTCACTAAGAATTACTCTATTTAAAGCGTTTATTGTAAAAAATGTATTAGATCTTGCTTTTCTATTTATAAACTTTGCTCGTAATTCCTGTATTTTCTCTCGCTCTTCTTCGCCGTCCGTTGCTATTATCTTAAAAGTAATAAATTTTGAAGTATATTTTGATATTTTTTCATAGATGAAAATATCTGATTTTAAAATAAAGGTTTGTTCAATTTTTGTAGCGATTAATTTTATATCATTTATTGTAGTTTGGTTATTACAAAATATAATCATCGTTTTAATATTTTCTTCTCACATATCACAGGGAATTCCTCTTATTTTAAATTAAAAGTCTTACTCGTTGTTATCTCAAAAGGAAGGTTTGTTATTATTTTATTCAACAAAGATTTTATAGTGTCAACTTCGTCTTCTACACAATCTATAATAATTTGATCATGAATTAACATCTTAATTTTGGATCGTAATTTAAATTTTCTAATGTTATACCAGAGCAATGTAATATTATTTATCATCAAATCATTTGATTCTGATTGATTGAAGTTGTTTAATAATTTATTATAATTATTATTTATATGTATAATTCTTTTAAATTTAGTCTGAATATAATCTGGCATGTCAGATCCTATTCGTTCTTTTACATCTAATTCTGGATAATTTTCTAAGATTAATTGCTTTATTAAGACTTCTTCCATATCAAATGAAGTAGATCCATATAAAAGCTTAATTAATGTATTTTTTATTAAACTTCGACTTTCTTCCAAGCTTAAATCATTTTTAATATAGTTATATATATCAAAACTATTTGTAATCTCAACATTATCAAGCATTTTGGTATAATTTTTAATGAAATAAAAGACTTCCATGCCATTAATATCCATAGAAATGAATTCATCAAACTCTGGTACAATGATTTCTCTTGTCTTATTTTTTGGAATTGATAACAAATTGATTTTATTTATATTATTTGCAGTTAATCTGCCTGTTATCGAATTATTATGCTTATAACTTATGGGAAACAAATTTGTATCATTCTTATCACAATAGGCCGATATCTTTGAAAGGAATGAATTTGTTTGCTTTTCTCCAGATGTTTGCGCATTCATATTATTAATATCAATTTTTAAAGTTTCTTTCTCGATATCTGATAAAACAAACGAAAATAATTGCATTCTTTTCAAAAGAGTCTCTTGCTCTAATTTAATATGAATTTTTTCAAAAATTATTCCATAATAATATAAAAACGCTGATTCAAATATCATAACTTTATGAAGAATATGCCTCGGTATATAGTAATGTGCCGAGGTTGTCTTATGGACTTTGTCTAATATGATTTTTACTTTTTGAGAATATTGATTATGTTCATCAAATAGGTGATTATCCTTATTTAAATTAATAATATAATC